>Ga0214923_10000309_pt1 | contig 74236 bp, 129 predicted proteins | sample LL1510_MetaG_FD_177993 | JGI IMG/M metagenome (GOLD analysis project Ga0214923, IMG submission 177993) | Freshwater microbial communities from Lake Lanier, Atlanta, Georgia, United States - LL-1510 | ecosystem: Environmental > Aquatic > Freshwater > Lake | place: USA: Georgia | collected...
ACAGATTTATCTATTTTGTCAAAGCTATATTTTTTGCCATCTTTATCAATAGCTAGATAGGCGTTCCGCGTGCCTTTAATTCTTGCCACCTTCACGCCATCACTGAATTCAATTGTAACTCTGCAATCTTTGGCACCATTGTGTATTATGGTGTTGTTCCTTGGATAATTGTGAAGAACAAATGATATTGCACGCAATATAGCAGATTTGCCTGAATCTGAAGAGCCAAGAATTATATTTAGCCCAGGCGTGAAATGAATTGTTTCTTTTTTATAGCTTTGAAAATTTTCCAAAGTTATTGTCTTAATGTATCTCATGATATTAGATTAGTTAAAAAGTTATCCTGAAAATGGTAACGAAAGTCACCATCGTTATTGAACTCAATTCCAGTAATTTCTGCATTAATTGGCGTCCACGCTAAACTATACGAATTGCAGAAACAATCTGACTCTGTGTATTTTGATATTCTTTTGCATATAAGACATTTCCACATAGAATAGTTCATTTTTACGGCTGCATATTCGAATTCAATAGGAGAATTAGAAGAAATTACAATTTTTTTTGAATTACGATAATATCTGAAAGCGTAGTTTTCAATTGGATTTACATGCATTTCCTGAAATTGTGATTCATCAATCACTAAGCCGCCGATGTTAATTGCGCCTATAACAAGCACAACACACATGAAGCCGGAACTTGAATGAACGATTTTATTTGGTATTGATTCAGCCATAAGTTTAAAGAAGGACGCGGTCATTGTAAATATTAAATACAAAACATGCCTTACGTAAAAATTGATCGCGACACGATCCTCGATAAGATATACGCATGTAGAGGAAAAATAGATTTTACCAATGATGAGGCACTGAAATTAATCAGTGAAATCGTGGACTATGTTATTCACTCCCCTCTAACAGAAACTCAGGCAACTCTTCCTAAAATTAAAATATCTCGATGAAGCACCTAGCAAACAAACTAGACGATTTAGGATTTTATAATGAAGCCGACGAGATCGACAAAATAATTTTCGCCAACAATAATTTTATGTTAACAAAGAGACGAAAATCTCCGATTAAAGACTTAGTCTCAAGGTTTGAACAGCTATCCGGCCAATTAAAAACTTTCATGGATAACAGCAACGACTCCAGCGGCAGCGATCAGCAAGAAAATGACATTACCGTCAACGAAAAAGAAATTGATGGATCACAACAACTAGATTTTAGGATAAATTAATATGACACCAGCAAGATTAAAAGAGATTAAGAAAAAATTTGATGCAGGCGATGGAGAATTGAAAGAGTTAAATGAGGTGTTATCGGACCTATTTTTGTCTAGCTCAGAGCATCTGAAGGAAATTAAAACAAAATTATCTGAGATTCAGAAAAACCAAGAAGCTCTGGGCCTGGAAATGCAGGCCCTTAAAAGTTCTATGAATCCAATCTACACCATCATTCAGACAGAAGACTGAGCGTACACTACTCTGAAAGATTTGCCGTTGGTTAAATCCGTCCATACGTTGTGAGAAACTCGATACAGCTCTGACGTTCCAGTATATGGGCTTGTTAAATTTTCTGTTTGCGGATCAAAACGAACAACAGGCAGGAAATTTTCTCTGTCTATTTCGATCTCTTCCGCGCTCAAAACGCTTTCTTTACCATCTACGGCTCCAATTACTTTAAGACCTTGCAGCGTTAGAAATTCGTAGTCCATATCTTCGGCAATTTGTTCAGTTTCGCTTATTTTAAGGAGTCTTTGCAACTTAGTAGCAAGGTCTTCTTCAACTAACAAAGAATCATCGATTTTTTCGATTCCTCTGGTTGCGGTTCTTGGTTTAGCTACAGAGTTTGATGAGGATTCCAGACATAGCTTGAGATTATCCACATTATTCAATTCAAGATTTTGCGCGATCATTTTTTCGACAGCGTTGCAGAATGAAACCCAGCCAATCGTGCTTGTTTCAAAATTTTCGCCGTGAGTCGGGACTAAATCAACGTTATCGATCTTATCCAAGAGTTCGTTGATGGCATTCCAATTAAGATTGGCAGTGTCTAAGCCGAGATTATTTGCAGGATTTTTTAACAATCTTTCTTTGATTTTTTTTTTGATGTAGAGTTTTTTTTCAAACATATATCCATTGTACGGCAAAATAAAGGGCCTGAAGACCTGAAATTAGAAAAAAATATTATGCCAATAATGCCTTCGTCTTACTACGCGAATCTTTATTCGGTTAATTTCTTAGGCAGAACTCTTGTCGCGAAAAGTTATGATGTCATGCAAGACACCGGAGCTGAAAAAAAAACTTTTGTTCAGGGGTCCGGCGCGAAATTAGTTCAAGACATGAAGCCAATCACTTACACTCAAACTTTCGTATTCCCTGTGCTTCTTGGTGTCAACAATAACAGCAATAACGCCAATATTGTCAACTCAGTGTACTCACTAGTTATGCCATATTTGAACGGTCAAATTAATGCTTTAAACGGCGGTGGAACTTACAACCAAAATTATTTTATTGAAAAATATTCACTGAATGCTTCCGAAGCTGATTTAACAGAAACAGTCGTGGTCAAATTTTCCACAGACAGCCCTCTTCCAGGTGGAATCATTGGTCCGGCTACTCCAGCTTTATACGAACCAACTAGAGTAGCAAAAAATTATGATGTATCATTGGCAATGTCTCCATTTAGCCCAGCGTTTGTTGAAGGTGCAGAGTTCTCAATTGAATTTGAAAACTCTGTTCATTATTTTGTTAATAATTCTGGATTTGCTACTTTTTTGATTAAAAGTTATAACGTGGATCAAAAATTCTCTATTGTCGGTGGTGAATCATACGTGCAAAATATTTTTAATGTGACTGCTGGTAATTTTCAAACAATCACACCTCAAATTGCTCTTGCCATTCGCAATAGAGTGTTTTATTCTTATAGTTTACCGTTAGTTGTAAAATCAAGAAGTAACAAATATAACAGTGGCGATCTTATCAAAGTAGATTTAGGTCTTTCCATATATGGTGCGACAGTTTCTTCACCGTTTGCATTTAACTAATATCATGGAACAACCAAAAGACATTTCAATCACTGAGAAAGAATTAAATTACAAAGACGGCACACTACTATACTCTTTAGTTGTCCCATCTTCACCGGCTACTAAAAAAAATAGCAGCAGAATAGTAAAAATCAAAGGTTTTTATAAGATTATTCCAAGTAAAAGATTCATAGAATATCAAAAGTTTTGCGAGCCATATTTCACATCACTTCGGAAAAAGGATGGATTGCCACCAATGGATTTTGGTGTCTCAATTAAAATACGAGTTGCGACTGAAAAATGGATTGTTCCAGACTACACAAATATTTGTCAGGCGCTAGGCGATATCTTGCAGCACTACGGTGTCATTTCTAATGACCAGTGGATTCACTGGACAGATGGCGAAGTTACTGATAATATTCCGAAACAACATTGGTTTATTGGAGTTGATAAAAATCAACCAAGAATGGAGATCGAAATCAGAAGATTCAGGCACCCATTGGAATTTAGAGATAAATTCATAGAAAAATACAGCGAAATGCCTAGTGAACCGCCAGAAAAGCCTAAGCGAACTCGTAAAACAAAATGATGAAAGAAATATGGATTTCACCTAGCGACCTTTCTTATTTTTGGTCTGATTCAAAAGTTGGGTTTTATGATAAATACGTTTTGGAAATATACAGACCCAAAGCTCCTTTCCCTTCTGTTTTTAATACGATTGATTCAAAAATGAAAGATGAGTTTAACGACAAATCAATCTTAGACATCGTAGTAAATGCGCCGTCAGGCAAACTTATCCATAACGACTTAAACGTCAAAAGTAAACTTATTACCCTTGGTGATTTTAAAATCGGGTTTAAAGGTATGATCGACTGTCTTTTAGAGCACGCTGATGGTTCCTATTCTGTTATTGATTATAAAACAACGCATGTATCAAACAAGCTAGACGAAATCTATTTTCTTCAGCTTATGGCTTATGCTTACAGCCTTGAAAATCCAGAGTATGGAACTCCGAAAAAAATCAACAATATTGGCCTAATAGTGTTTGAGCCGCAAACATTCACATCAAAATTGGGAGAGGGCAGCCTCGGCGGATCACTGACCTACGTCGAAATCCCATTTAATAAAGAAAAATTCAAAAATTGGCTTAAAAAAGATTTACATCCTCTTATCCACAATGATCGCGAAAATATTTTTGTATCTTCAAACGATAAATCTTGGATCAGATATGTAAACAGTTTTTATCTTGAAGAAGACGATAGTAATTCAGCCGAAAATGTAGCGTAGGTGCTTGCTGGTTAATTACTTAACTATCTTTCTTGTCAGTCGCTTTGCTGTACAAGAAAGATATAATATGAAACCAGCACTATTTAATGAAAAAAATGAGCAATCTTCCGGCGGTTTACCTAGTTTATTGGGTTCCTATTCTAATCAAATAAGAAAACTCTACGTAAATTTACTTAAGGAATCGGGCGTAAAAAATCTAGACGAAAAAATTACTGTCAGCACGAAATTTCCAGACGGCCACGTGATGGAGCAGAAGTACAAAGCTGGACATCATTTTATTATGTATCTGTTCGATTCGCAAGATCTTGCCGAAGATATTAAGAAGCTCGATGAACATTTCTTAGCCAATTGTCCATGTGAAGATAAGGAAGAAGTTTTAATTCACTTAAAACATATGCTAACTGAATGTGGTTCAGAATCAATTTCGGAAGAAGACTGGAAAGAGTGTCTCAAAGATTTTAAAACTTGTGAATATGCTTACTAATTTAACAGGTTCAGCGTAAACCCATATCTAATTATATAGACATGGAAGTAAAAGAAGAACCAAAATTTAATTTTAAAGTATTAGCATTCAGAGCATGGACCGCTGCATACACTGTGTTTCTTGCCGCCTTTGCTCAAAGTTATTCCGTTAATCCAGACCTTAGTAAAGCTGCTATTGATGGGCTGGCAGCGGTACTGCCAGCCGTTATCCTTGCTTTCGGCGCAGACCAGGCAGTTTATCACTACACTAAAAAAAAGCAACCCTGAAAGGTTAGTTTTTAAATCTAACAGAAAACTAGTATCAGATGGCAATATCTGATACTAGTTTTTTTAATAATTATCAGTCGAGTCTTGGCGTAATATATTCCAAGAATTTACAAACTCTACTTGATCCTTCAGATTCTTACCAGGCCTTAATCAACACAAGACAAAATCTTTTAACTGCTTTGTCTACCACTGAAGTTACAAATGGGATAATTGTTGTAAACAGCTCACTGCAAGCTGAATCAAGCATGCAGAGCTTAAATAATAACGCCATCACAGCTTTGAACTCAAGCTTGAATTCATTTTTTCAGAATCAATATGGATTTCTTCTTAGGGATTTTTTTACTGGTCTAGGTACAAACAACAATATTCCATGGACAAACTCTTTCAAGGATTCTTGGCAAAAAACCACTTCAACAGAACTAGTTCAACAATTGGGCTTTGCAACATGGACTGGAACCAGTTTTGTTTTTTATCCGCCAATATCAAATTTAACCAACACTTACAATATTGGGTCCATATCATCGACTCTTGGAAACAATGTTACATTTTCTTCATATAGCCTAGATGGTGATTTGTCAAATTTTGCATTGCCAGGTTATTACGTTGTTGCTTACGACGGAAGTTTCCCATCAGCCAGCGCAATCAGTCTATCGACTTCCGTTGTTTCTCTGCTTCCAAATAACACCTTGCAATTAAATCAGCCAATTGGCTCAGCAACATCCATGATTGCATTTAGGCCTCTCCAGAACAGTGAATTTCTGGAATTCAGATGGGGCTCAAACTCTGTCACTGGAACAGCGGCCACATCCATTTCATCACCTTTGGTTATTAACGTTACGCTGCTCACCGTTTCTGGGTTAAGCACCGCTTCTGTGTCACTTACTTCAACTGTAACTAGGGCAAATATTGGGATATACAATCAATCAATTTACAAAGCCACTGGAATTGCCAGTATAGGCATATCAACCGGATCTGTAGCATCACTTGGCACTCAGGCATCACTAGAAATTTGGGTCAAATCAAACAATTAACGTATATTTAATGTGCTTAAACAATGCTCACAACTATCATTCGATGACGTCTGGCTAGAGCCTCAATATTCTGAAATTACTAGCAGAGTCATCCCGGACCTATCCAGTAATCTTTCGGACTACTGCAAACTGCGACACCCAGTGCTAGCCACCAATATGGCATCTGTCGTCGGGCCAGCCATGGCCAAAACTTTTGATACATCTGGCTCTCTGGCTTTTCACCATAGATTCCTTGATCAAGACACTCTCTGTGGCTATGCAAAAGATTTTATTGAATCTGATTCTTCTATTTTTGCATTTTCAGCCGGAATTCAGGACACAGACCTCGAAACAGCAAAAAAAATATTCGACATTGTTGGCGAAAAAGGTGTAATTCTTATAGACATAGCTCACGCTCATACCAAAATGATGGGAGTGTTTTTAGGTAAAATTAAAGCCGTTGGCTTTAAAACACTTGTTGTCGGAAACGTTGCTACCAGTGATGGATATGAATTTCTTTCTGATCATGGTGCCGACGCCGTAAGAGTTGGAATTGCAGGCGGGAGAGTGTGCACAACCAAATATGTAACCGGCCATCATGTGCCAACACTACAATCTGTGATCGATGTTGCTATATGGCGTCAAACAAAAAAATACAAGCCTGCAATCATCGCTGATGGCGGCATTTCATGCTCAGGAGACGCCGCAAAGGCCATCGCAGCTGGTGCGGATTTTGTTTCTGTCGGATCTATATTAGCATCTACCTCTGATTCTCCATCTGATCTACTCCAAGACCCAAGCGGTAAATTATATAAGCTGCACTACGGGATGTCAAGCCGCACCGCGCTTGATAAATTTTTTGATGGCAAAAAAACTCATGTAGCGCCTGAAGGCAAGACTGAGAAAATTCTTTATTCAGGTGAGACAGATTTTGTTTTGAACGAATTTTTGTCAGGCATCAAATCATCACTTAGCTATAGTGGTGCCAAGAATATAGCGGAATTTCAGAAGAAAGCGATTTTGAGATACGCTGTTCGCGGGAAATAATGTTCAAGAGGGCGTTGAATCGTCCTCTTTACATGTCACCAACCTAAATCTTCCTGGTATCTTTGACATTTCTTCTATATTCTTAATAGAATCGTCAAGAAAATGAACTCTGTCAAGATTCTTCTCTTTCATGAGTTCTTCCACTTTCATTCTTTTTTTCTCAGCTGTACTATTGCCAAGTATTTGTAAATCTTTTGTGATTATGTGTGTGATAGGGAATCCACTTTCGGGTAATAAGTCTTGGCAAAATTTATCAACAGCATTCTTAATATCCAGCCTATTTTTATGGCCACTTCTTGCGGTCACAATGTATAGATTTAGTGATTCGCTGCTTATATTGCTGTGTTTAAGAATATTTCTGAATATATGTAGATTTCTTTGCACGGGCCTTGGATTCACAACTTTTTCAAAGTTATCATAATTCAAAATTATTTGTTTTGCCAACTCTTTAGTAATGCCTTTTTCTGGCAATTCTTTATGCATCTCAAATAAAGCATATTCTCGTGAATTCAAATGAATTTCTGAGTTAGATTCTGTCACAATTTTTACGGTATTATCTGTAAAAAATAATGTGTCATCAAAATCGAATACATGTAGGTGAGATTTTTTAGCCACACTACATTTACGATTTTTTTAAAAATCTCTTGCCGAATTACCTATTCGGCGTACAATCAATATACATGCTTGATTATTGCCTATTTACATGTATTTACGCAAACGAAATTGAGACCTACAATTTTGTCGGCGGATTTTTTGAAATTCACCCGCTTGTGTCTCAGGTGATGCAAGCAAAACAAATCATGCAATGTGATGAATCGGATTTGATTTATATTCATAATGAAAGTTACAAATTTATAAACTTTTGGATTGACCACTATTTAGTTGCTGGCCAGAAATGGCTTTTTATAACAACTAGAGATAAAGATTATCAAGAAATTTTATTCAAAGATATCAGGTTTTGCGCAGAGGACGCCTTTATTATTGATGGTTTGATCGTTCTTAAAAACATTAAAAATAGCTTCCGTGATTTCAAGCGGAAAGATTTTAACTTTCCTGTGTTAAACAGAAATATAGAAGATTTTTTTAATCTCACAATCGATAATCACGACGACTCTGTCGATATGATTGATATTAATGAGGCTGCTTATGTTGTTAAAATACTGAAGAGTAATAGTGATTTCGTATATTTTGGCACGAACATACAATCAATATATTCACACATCGATAAACTAAAGCAGTTACTTCATATGAATTTGAAAGTTCTAGAATGTAGAACTTTCGATAACGAACTATTGGGTTACATTTGTGAAAAAGATTTTGTAAGCAAATTCTTGGTATTTCTAGGACACCAAAACGATGCGCTTCACCAATATTACAAACTTAATATTTGTAAACTTATAGTTCCAATTTGATAATATTTTTGTTTTTTTTCGTACAATGAATTGTGCACGAGAAAATAACCGGAAATGAACCTTTTATTTGCTTAGAAGTGAGCAGACTAGAAGATTTTGAAGATCTTTCTAGAAAGTTTGACATTCTTTTCCCAAACAGGATTATACGGCTCGTTCACGAGGGTAACTATACACCATATTTCTACTTAGGCGAACATCGGTGGGAGTTTAAGCCACCTTTGTCTTCAACAATAGATTTATCTTTTCGAATTTTGACAGATAATAATATTTTTGATTTATTTTCTGTTGATGAAATCAATGATTTAAGTCTTTTAGTTGGCTTTGATGACCATTTGTTGTGTTACAAAGTTATAACCCATGCAATATTAAACAACAAAGAATATGAAGGAGCTTTTCTTTCTAATGGAACATTACATTTTTTAAGCCGGAGGAAATTGCCCGACGTGGAAAGTTTTATTGAAGATTTCATTCATTTTCTTGATGCAAAAATTGTTTTGGATTTACTAAATGAATGTGGTATAGTTGCCTTGGAAACCAAACAAAATATTCTAGGAAAAAATGATTAAAGTAACCCTAAAAAACAATGAATCCTTCGACTCACTGTTGCGCAGGTTTTCTGCAGCTGTATCAGCTGATGGGATCCTCAAAGAAGTAAAAGAGCGCAGTAGATATGAAAAGCCTTCTGTTAAAAAAAGAAGACTAAGAGAACAAAGAAAAAGAGAACTCGCTGTAAAATAAAACTATGAAATTTAAATCTGACAGTTTACCGCAAAACGAAGTCCCCGCCCAAGCCGTTATCGGTGGTTTAGGGGAACAAGTCAATCAGCCGACACCGCCAAGGCCACACGTTAACGTTGTATTTTGTATTCCTGGAAGAGAATTTACATCAAACTTCTTACAGTGCTGGACAAATCTCGTAAACACACTACACCAGAACAATATTTCATATGCTCTTTCTAACGCATATAGTCCAGTTGTTTACTACGCTAGATCAGCTTGTCTTCGCGGACATGTGCTGAAAGGCCGGAACCAAAAGCCATTCCAAGGAGAAATTACATATGATTACATCATGTGGATTGACTCGGATATTGTTTTCAAACCAGAAGATTTCTACGCTCTTCTTAAAAGAATGGAAGAGAATAAACATCTTCAACTTTTGTCTGGACTGTATTTAATGGCAGACGGATATCACACTACTTGCGTTGATAAGTGGGATGAGGATTACTTCCAGCAAAACGGAAGCTTCCAATTCTTAACAAAGCAAGATGTGGACAAAAAGAAGACTGAGTTGGAGACTAAAGCAAATGGAGGCATTTTTGAAAGTGTCTACATTGGCTTTGGTTGGCTGATGGTCCGATACGGAGTTCACGAATCATTTGAATATCCGTTCTTTAAGCCTCAATTCCACGAACTCAAAGGCGGAGAAATCTATGACTTTTCGAGCGAAGACGCCTCATTCTTCCTTGAACTTCGAGACAAGGGCACGAAGTGCTTTGTCGATCCAAACATCTTGGTTGGTCATGAAAAAATGACCGTACTTCGGTGATTCTCTAAGCTTGGCACAATAGAGCAAAAATTATTTTTTTTTAATTTTATCACAATTGTGCCAAGCTTAAAAACACAAAACACAATCGTTAACATAACCAATTAAACTGGGCTAAAAATTACTCAAAGAAAGATCCGCCCTGCATTTGAGTTTCAAGCCCAGCTAACACAGATGAAGGTTTATCAAACATACCCTTCTGCGTAGCTTGATTGAATTTTTCATTCAATTGATCTGGATGAGCCTTAAATTCATTATATATTTCTCTTGCAGTCGCTTGATCACCCGGTGACAAATCACTCATCTTGATCTTGCCAACTAAAGCATTAACTTTTTCATCTGATATTTCAGCTGGATTTTCCTTTGGCCCGCCATCTTGAGCTTTCTTTGGTCCATGCTGCACGAACATACAGCCAACGCTTATAATAAGCCAAATTGGAGCAGCATATGGCAACCCAACAAGGCTTGCAAATCCAGCTAATGCAGACAGGATATTACATCCAGTTTTGGCGTCCAAACCATAGGTTTGAAAGTCCTGTATAACGCCTACCGTTTCGAAGAGCACTGCAATTGGGCCAAGAAATTTTGCAAATTTTCCAAGTACTTCGGCGAGCTTAGGAAATTTTTCTGCAAGCTCAAAAAGAATTTTCTTTACAATCCCGGCGTTTTTCGTAGGGGCAGTTTGTAAAAATTTTTCTGAAGCCTCAAAGCCAAGACCACCTGGGCTAATGTGTTTTTGGAAAAGTTTTGCACGAGTTTTTTGCCCCGCCGTGTTCTGAAGAAATTCAAGAACCTCTTCAACAGTTTTGCCACGAAATTGGTTTTTTTGAGCAGGTGTAAATCCATCAAAGCTTTCGACAGCTGGATGCGTCCAATTAGTGCCAGTTAGTTGCGGAATCTTATTGACAAGTGGTATTTTCTTGAGCAGTTTACTTCCGGAAGCTAGGTCCGACTTCAGAGAAGCAGCGGCTTGGTTTATAAATTTTTGTAGTTCCTGAGGTTTTCCAAGCGCCGTTTTGGCGGTGTCTAGGAACTTTTGTCTAATTAAGACTGGTGATTTTCCAAGCGTGACAAATTCCTTTTGTGACTTATTTAATATCTCGATTGCTTCATCCCAATGACCATTCTTGATTAACTTTTCAAATACTTTAAGTTTTTGATTGTACACTTGCGGAATCGCTTGTATCCCAGCTGGTCCTTTGCGTAATTTGTATGCGTCTGGAGCATAATCAATATACATATCGATTGGCCACCATGGATTATGCGCGGCGCTATCTATTTTGTTTGTGGTTTCATTTGTGGGTCTATAATATCCTTGCTCTGTGACATTTCCAGTGTCTCTTGTACGATAAGCTGGAGCACTATTTTGCTGTTGTTGGTAGCTAGGAACTGAAAATCCTGAGCCCGCGCCGGAAGGGTATGGAATGGCCTGGGCTCTCTGCGCAGTTCTTGTTGAATTATCTCCAACTCGTGCAATCTTACACAATCTTATCACAGCTGAGTCTATTTCACTCGCAAGATTTGGATTGATGTCTTCTATCTTATTGGCATATTTAAGAGCACCAAGAGTGCCTTGTTCCAATATTAATTTATATACATCCACATGATGTTTTTAAAGGGCATAGTTAAAATTACCTATAAAAATATTAGGTGATTAAGTTAATTGTGCCCAAGGATCTTCCTAAAAATAAATTAGAATCTGTTGGCATAAGTAAGGCGACAAATGAAGGCCATTTAAAGCTGTGGCAAGGCTACGTAGAAAAAAATAACGCAATTGTGACTGATCTTGATGCCAAGAAAGATTTAAAGAACGTAAATGCAATATATTCTGACGTTAGAAATCAAAAATTAGCTCAATCATTCGCATATGGCGGGTACATAAACCACAAAGTATTTTTTAATCATTTAAATGGTGACGGAAAGCCAACCAAAGAATTCAACGCTTTAATTAAGGCTACATACGGAAACTTTTCCAATTGGCTTAACGACTTAAAAGCCACTGCACTAGCTTCCAGGGGCTGGGCGTTTATAGCTTATTGCTACGAGCATGAACAAATTATTAATGTTCTTGGAGACACCCAGGACACATTTCCAATATGGGGCTGTGATTTAATTGGAGCAATCGATATGTATGAGCACGCTTATTTTTCAGACTTTGGAACAGATAAAGCATCATATATTGATGCGATTTTATCTATTATGGATTACAATCAAGTAGTCAAAAATATAAGAGGGTAGTATGGGTGCTATATTCAAGAAATTATCTCAGCAAAAATTTGAAAAACACAAACCCAATTACTCTGGTCAATTTCCGATTCAAACAGATAAATTAGACGCTGATTATGTGAAGCATGTCCAACAAGAACATAAAAATCAATCGATATTATTTGAAACCCCGGACGATTACACCGAAGATACGGATGGTTATTTCGGAGGCGGCTCAGGGCATTACATAGTACATGGTGATGGTGGGCTTTCCAAACTATATCTCGGCCACAGAACTCACCTTGCAAGTATCACTGATGCGGCCACCTTGCCAAATCCAACGGCGAACCCGGATAAGTTGACTGGCCATGAAGATGAACGTCGTCGGCGCTATTGGGATAATCATTATTCAGAAGGAGACGTGTACAAACTAATACACCATCTTTTTGATGGCGGCATAAGATTGTTTTATTTAGGTAAAAGAGTTGTGATTACGGCTTATCAAATTCCATCTGATGAACAGCTGAATATGATTCAGAAATTCTGTGAGATTCAGGGAATAACTTCAATAGATATGGATCTTTATTTACAAAAATCCGAAAAAAACAGAGATATAACTCATTATGATTATAGATTTGACAGCTTTGAAAGTTTTAAAAGCAAAATGCTTAAACTTAGATATTCACCTCGGAATTTAGATCAAGATGCAATAAGAAGAATACAATTGTTACAATCTTTCAGGAACGATTCAGATTTTGAAAATCCAAAACCAGCTGATTTTGCGACAAAACCAAAACCCGCTAGTGAGCTAGGAAGAAAATTAACTCGTGAAGAGATAAAGGATATTTTAAGTAAATATCCTCCGCTTAGAAACATGGAGAAATCGGCAAGAAATCGCGCGATTATTAGAATAGCTGAGCGCTTAGATGAAAACAATTGCTATCAACAATCTGATTGGGTGATGGAGATGGTGAATGAAGTATAAGATTTCTGTGGAATTCAAGAAAATAGCTCAACAAGTCGTTGAAAAACACAATCCGAATTATTCTGGACAATTTCCGGTTAAATCAGATGCACTAGATGCGGATTATGTGAGAGATTTTAAAAACGCTCATCAAAAATTGTTAAAGAATGATTTTCAAAGTCCTGAAGATTTTGTTAGCAGAATTGGAAAATTTGGTTATGAAGGCGGGCATTACATAATTCGAGGCGATGGTAGTATGGGCGAGTTAGCTAAATCTCATGTCACACATATGAGTGATGCCACGACAAAAGCCGGTGATCGTACAGAAAAGATCAAACGTACATGGTTTAATAAAAAGCGCAAACCCACTCCAGAGGAACTTGAGCTTCCAACTAGATACACAAACAACTACAGAACTCATGAAACCTACGAACTCATTCACCATCTTTTTGAAGGCGGCATAAGGCTATACGTAACTCCGTCAAAAATTGTAATCACTGCTTATCAAGTCCCATCTGATCGCCAGCTGGATATGATTGAGAAGATATCAGAAATTGATTTTATAGACAATATATACTCATACATAGTATTGCAGAAAAATAATGAAATTGTCAAGTATACAACAAATTCAAAAAACTTTGAAGATTTCAAAAATTTCATCATGAAACTTAGAGATTCTAATCAAGCTGCATCTCAAGAAGCAATTAACAGAATTCAATTATTACAATCTTTCAGGGGTGATTCAGATCCAAACGCCACAGAAATAATGCGGTTGACAAAACCAAAACCCGCTAGTGAGCTAGGAAGAAAATTAACTCGTGAAGAAATTCAAGCTATTCTGGAGAAATATCCTCCGCTTAAAAACATGGAGAGATCTGCAAGAAATCGCGCGATTATTAGAATTGCTGAGCGCTTAGATGAAAACAATTGTTATCAACAATCTGATTGGGTGATGGAGATGGTCGATGAAGTATAAGATAGAGATTAAGTTTGAAAAAACGGCGGCGAGTGCTAAAAAACACATACCTAATTACTCAGGCCAATTTCCGGTTTGGGATAGCGAAGTGGATGCAGACTACGCTCGTGATTTTATGCGCAGACATCGCGATACAGCCGCAGATTATTTCAGTAAACCAGATGAATTTACGACAAGCTATAAACGTTACAACTCTTACATACTTCATGGAAATGGCGGCTTATCTTTACTTAATTCAGGGCATGTCGATCACATTGATAATGTCACTCAAGACATAGCTTTGAAATATGAATCTGATAGAAGAAGGACTAGATATCGCAATAATGCCGAGAATTACCATGAAGCTTACGAATTAATTCACCATCTTTTTGACGGCGGAATTAGAGTGTACTTGGAAGGAGATGATCTCTATCTCACTTCATATCAAATTCCAACTGATGAGCAGTTAGCAATGATTCAAGAAATATGTGATCATAATGACGTCACATCAATCGAAATTTCAATGTTTTTATATAAAAACAACCGGACAGTCGAATATTTCGAAGATTGTTATAGCTTCGAAGAATTTAAAAACTTTGTATTAAGCCTTAGATACAAGCATGAAACCGCAGACCAAGATTCTTTGAGAAGAGTTCAATTGCTACAATCATTCAGGGGTGATTCAGAATTGCCCCAAAATAGAACTTTGAATACGTTAGGTGAAAAACCAAAACCTGCTAGTGAGTTAGGGGCGAAATTAACCAAAGAAGAGATTCAAAGTGTTCTTGAGAAATATCCTCCGCTTAGAAACATGGAGCGATCTGCAAGAAATCGCGCGATTATCAGAATTGCTGATTATTTTGATTCTAACAATTGTTATCAACAATCTGATTGGGTGATGGAGATGCTAAGCGGCCATCTTGCATAATAACAAGATGGCCGCTTTTGTGTTAGCTAACTTTAATTGTTAACTTTTCTTTCGGTTTTTCTTCTGGCTCAGTGTAATTTACTTTAATGGTAAGAAGACCGTTTTTGACAGTGGCTGTAAATGAGCTAAAATCAATCTGCCGAGAATTATCGCGCGGCAAATGAAACTGCCTTGCTTGTTCGCTGAGAATTCGCTCACGAATCTTAAAGCTCGGCTTTGATTCTTTCTTCTCGTATTGCTTTTTAACTTTTACATCAACCACATATTTTTCAGTGTCTACTGTCACCTCTATATCTTCAGATGAACTTCCAGCTACATCTACGTTCAATGTGATCGTGTTATTTTCAATGAAATAATCAGTAGCGAGTGACAACGACATTGCCCATGGTCTTATTGGCTCTTTCCATAGAGCGTCTATTTGTGGCCCGCGAATATTGTCATTTAACGGGAATAATGATCGGCTCAAATCTAGAAGGTCATTTAGATTCGATAAATCTAAATTTGAACGATACAATCCATCGTATACATTTGGTCGATATAATCCGTCGAATACATTAAGTTGATTTAATCTGTTTTCTTTCATTTTTCTCCATCGTGGTTCTTCTCAACCACGGTTATTATTATATACGATTTTCTGGCCCGCAATGTTTCCATTTCTCCAGGAATTTTCATAAATAATTTCAAATTATTTATTGTGTGGTATAGATTTGCACAATCAAAAAGAGATGAATATTTGAAGAATATTGGGATTGACGATTCTATTATTGCATTCATTAATTCTAACCCCGACAAAGCTAACGCAATTGTGTCTATTGTGCGAAAAAATCCATCGGTCACTATCGATGAAATTCTGGAAATAACCGCGCCAAAACAAAAACAAATCCACAAAACCCAATTGGAGGCAGATCAGTGGAGGGATAAGTTGGAGCGTCGATTTCCTATTTTTGATGAAAAATTTAAAAACTGGTATATTATTCAGGCCCTGAAAAAATTCAAGGCTAATCCAGAATATCGCGAAAATTTGAAGCAAATATTCGAAACTGGCTCTAATGTGAGAGAGCTTTATGATTTTCAAAAAAGTCAACTACAGGATAATCCTAGATTTGATCTAAATTCTTATAGTTTAGATCAAATCGAAAAAATGTCGCACGATTGGCACGAAGCAATAGCTTCAGAGGGATCTGGAAAATTTTATCTTCCATCAAAACCAGAAAACACTATTTACACATTTGAAAATGGCTGGAGATTAGTGAACGTAACTAATGAAAACGACCTCGATGTTGAAGGCAATCTAATGAATCATTGTGTAGGGTCATATGCTGACGAAGTGGCTGATGAAAAAATTAAAATCTTGTCTTTAAGAGACTTGTCGAATAGGCCGCATGTCACCATAGAAATCTCTCCAGATATGAAGCAAGTCAAACAGATACAGGGCGCAAATAACCACAACCCTAAGCCAGAGTACAAAGAACTATTGAAAGAATATTTTTCAAACACAGAAACAGCATTTGAAGAAGATCAAACAATTTCTGAAAAAGTAGATGATCTTTATTGGGGAAACCCGCGCGAGTATGACGAAGAGCTTGAGAAAATCCTTAAGGAAGAAGGTCAAGAAAGAGATGATTATGGTTTTCTTAAAAGATCAGCGGATGATGACGTTGATTTTACTGGTATTATATCTTCGGTTGAGGATACTGTTGCTGGATCAAATTCTAGAAGATATTTTTATCACTACAGATATGATCTCGCTAATACACTAGTAGATTACGCCTATAGAAAAGACATCGAATTTTTGGAAAAGTTAAATTCATCTAATACTAAAATACCAGATTCCCCATGGGGTAATTTAAGCAAGCTAAGAGAGATTGAAAAATACGCAGAAAATACGTTAAGTGAGTTTTATGACTCGTACGATTATAATTTTGATTATTGTAGTCAACCATACCCGCAAGAAGAAGATTTTGAATCAACTGAAGAATATAATGATGCTATTGAAAAATACCAAGAAGCGTGCCAGGAAGAAGAAAATAGTGCATTTAATGATGCCGTTAGTGAAAATCCAAAAGCAGATTTTGCGCTTAAAATATCCGAAATTGTTGATCTTCACAAAAAAGATAAAGATTTTATAAAATTACAGAACGAGGTTTTTTCAAAAGCAGCCGTGCAGGGAAATTACCATTTTAGTAATTATTATAGTTAGTGGTGTAATATGTGGTATAGATTTCTAACGGCTGGAAGAAAAGAGATTGAAGGCAAGTTTGGTAAACAAACTTATGAAATTGTAAAATCCATTGATTCCAATTTACAGCCCAGCGCCGCTATTTTTGTTAACCACATCCTTAACAATCCAAACAACGGGTCAACAATTGAACAAGTGATAGACACTTTCAAAACTGCTTCCGAATTAGTTCAGAAGAAATACATTAATGTTATAGCGAAGGGTGACGAAGTACATGTTATAAAAAATCAAAATGATGTTTTTAAGCCAGATGAATTTTTACCTTTCACTGAAAAAATAGACTTTTATAAAAGCTTACTGACTCCAGCCAATACCGCGCAGCAAAAAAACACGGAAGATGATCTTCAAATTGCAGATGGTCAAATAACCGTCAAGAAAGCTAACAATGTTAGTGACGCGATTCGCTACGGCCAAGGCACAACATGGTGCATATCACAACCTAGAAACACCATGTATCAGTCATACCGCACGATGTATGCTTCCACTTTTTATTTTGTTTTTGATACTACTCGACCAGAAGGTGACCCTCTAAGGAGGGTTGTAGTTGATGCTCGCGGCGGCGGAGTTGTGCTTACTGATCTCGACAATAATACTGGAACAATTTCTCATTTTAAAAATGAATCAGAATATCTTGAATATTTAAAAAATAATGGAGTTGATGTAAGTCAGTTTAAAAACGAGCCACTAACTGAAAAAGAGAGAAAAGAATACAACTTTATCTCAGATAGAGTTTATCAATTAGACAGCTTTATCAGCCTTCATTCCAGAGCAAGGAAAGCGGGAATCGAAGATATATATTCAAAATACATAGGTTTTGGGCATATGTTATCAAGTGACCATTTGAAATACCTAAAAAACATTGGCGCTAAAAATTTAATTGATCAATATGTTGGAACCGGAAACCCAATTCACAAAGATGATATCGAAATATTAAGTAATCAACAAAAAAATTCTTACTTTAGGGCAAGAAATATTTTTTACGAAAATTTAAAAAATGAACAATACACAAATTACAATGGTGCTTTTGATCCTGACTCCATGACAAATAATGTGCATAACGACCAATTCATCGATGGATTATTTTTTGAAAATCTTCTCAAGGAAGGCGCTTATCCTACAAATATTTTCCGAAAACTAATTGAAGTCAATTATCAAAATGACGGCAAGCTCAATGATATGGTTGAAAAAATGATGAATTTGGAATACAATAAAACAGATCTTAATAGAGTGACTAATTTGCTGTGTTTCACCAGCAGAGATGATAAACTTTTAGATAAGTTTTTAGATTTACATCCTGAACAGATTAATTATTTAAAGAATGAACTAGAAACACACAGCTATAATTTCTCCGGGTCAGAGATGAGTTTTATGAATGGATATTTGTTTAAAAAGTTTAAAGACCCGAGTTTATTTGTGGAGCTTGCTGCAAGATTGATGATTAATAACGATTATGAATATGATGGCCTTATTCAAGAGATGTTAGAAGCTGGTTATGCAGACAAGATTATGGATGAGATGCTTGGAAAAAACTATCCGCTTCAGCCTCAAATTGATTTCCTTTTAGCTAACGGCGCTTCTTTAGAAAAGGCGGGAGAATTGGCTATTTCTAAGTATTATGTTAATATAGCAAACGGCCTTCATATTATGCGATTACTTAGAAGCAAGGGTATTGACCCATTGGCGGAAAAGCCGCCTGAGGCCAAAGAACAAGATTTTCAAGAGCCAGTAATGGATGACACTAAACAAACACAATCGTTTAATCTGAAAGCATTTTTAAAAATCTAATCTCTGTCGTAACGCTCGGCTCTTTCTTGCGCTCTATTATCTATTTGCTCTTGTATTTTTCTATCTTCTATCTCTTTTCTCAAAGCACCGTTTTGATCAGCACCTATACCTATAAGTTCAAGAAAATCATCCGCGCTTTCTTTGGGCAGATTTTGAATAACATCTTCAAGATTAAATTTTGGATGATTTTGCATTTTAGCCGCAAACTGAAATTTATCCAAGTCAGGTAACAGGCGCATAGTCGCGCCAAAATCAAATTTTGGATGGTTTTTCATAGACCTTGCGTATTCTTCTCGAAGACGCCATGGCACGTGTTTCATTGCATTGTAGAAATTGAAACTTGGGTGATCTTTCATTGATTTAATAAATTCATCCACTTTATTTGGCTCTATAACATTCAAAAAACTTGTGAAATCAAATTTTGGGTGATCCTTAAATGATTTAATAAAATCATTTTTATCGGCACCATCAGTAACTTTATAAGCTATTATCGGCGAAAATGTCGGATGATCCTTCATATTCTCAATAAACTCTTTAACATCATTCGGAGGTATGTAGCCTGCGTAGTCTATGAAGCTAAACCTAGGATTATCTTTCATGTCGATTGCAAATTGCATTCTTTCATTTGGCGGCATATAGGTCATTGCGTCCCAGTAGTTATACGCTGGATGATTTCTCATTTCCCAGCAAAAGTCACGCCTTTTGCTTTGATCCATGTTTTTAAGCAAGTACTGAAAATTTATTACAGGATTTTCTTTGAGTTTTTCAACATTTTTACTAGCATATTCACCAATATATTTCATCATTTCATCATCGCCGTTCATATATTCGTCAACATTTCGACCTTCTTTCAGCAATGCTTCAATCACAATCTTTTTCTTTCGCGTGTATGACTCTAGCTGTTCTTTATTAAGTAGAGCTTTTACATTCGGATGCAATCCCCAATCATTATTTACCAAATCGTTAATAACGCCTGTCTTTCCAGTGTCGATTAACCATTTAAGCTGCGATTTTGTAACTGGCCATCTCTGAACATAATGGTTTAGAACATCGGGTAATATTTTTCCGTTCACTTCAATATTTTCTAGTTTCTTAAAATCTTCCAAAGCTTGTTGGCTAGTAACATATTCAATCTGCTCACTTATCGCTTCATGCTCAACTCTTTCCTCTTCAGACAATGGTTTCACTGGGAAATCAGCGGGATTTAGTCCAAGCTCTTTAAGTAACTCCTCGCCATCTCCCATGTCATCATTTGAATTACTGAAATTCGTATAGAATAGCCCTTCATCAGTACTTCGTAGAGCAACCGCATGATGATCATCGTTAGTGGGTAGATTGTGATTAATGATGATATAGAACGTGCTGTTATTTATCATCCTATAATTCATATATAGGTTCCCGGATTTCCACGTAATACACCATGGTGTACCTGGAAATTTCAATCTTTTACCTACTTCAATAGCTTCTTCTTCAGAATCAATCGGAATAATTTCTATTCCATCACCGCCAGAGAGAACAGTTGGCTCATTCTTGCCGTCAGGATCGTTTTTCCGCATCTCTTTCGATTCTTTGGCGTGAATAGCCGATAGAAAATCTAATGAATTATTTAGAATTAAATCGTTAACTCTGAGTGAACCATTGTCTAGTCTCGAAACTTGCAATTTGCTTCCATACATTTTTGACAACCGTCGCACTAGGTCAGTCATCTGAGTTTTGTTAAGATCTGAGCATTTTGCCAATATGTACTTATAGCTTGTCAACTGCTTTGGTGGGATATCCAATCTCTTCAGTACATCATTCAGATATCTATTGAATTCTTCAGGATTTGCAAATTTCTTATTTGACATTTCAAATAATTCTTGTTTTAGGTTACTTGCAAATCTGTACCACACGGAAGTTATTTTCAGCTATCGATCTCTTTGCACCTGTCTTTCACTCGCTTGAAAAATCTTTAAGCTTTTTATACCTATCTGAAAAAAAACCTGGTGTATATATATCAACAGCATCCTGGTCGTATTTAGGATGACCTTTCATTTCTTCAAAAAAGCCAAGTCTTACTTCGGGTTTCAAAACACTTAAAGATTCGGCGGCCTCACGAAAATCAAAATTTTGATGATCTTTCATTGACCTCAAGTATTCCAGCCTTTGTTCCTCTGGGATTACCCGAGCTATTTCACCAGGTTTTAATTTAGGATGATCTTTAATTGAATTAACAAACGGTAATTTCAAATCATCAACCAACGCTTCTGTTGCTTCAAGAGGATCAAATTTAGGGTGATCTACCATTGCCGTGGCAAGTTGTGAAGTTTGATCTTGTGGTACACCATTCATAGCAGTATAAAAATCAAATTTTGGATGGTTTTTCATTCTTAACGCAAAGTTTAATTTTTGTGCATCAGGTATCCGATTTAAAGCCTCTCGAAAATCAAACTTCGGATGATCCGCCATGGCCTCGACAAATTTGAATTTATTATAATCATCCAATATAATCATGGTTTCTTCAAAATCAAAATCTGGATGGTCTCTCAATTCCATTGCATATTGATATGCAATATTTGCAGGAGCCTGTCTCAAAAATCTGCCGGGCCTAAATGTTGGATGATCTTTAAATAAAATATAAAATTCGTGAAGACTTTGCTTTGGAATAAGATCTACCAACGTATTTACGTTAAGACCAGGTTGTTTTGCAATTTTTCTAATTATTTCCATTCTTTCAGAAATTGGAACAAATTGCAACGCCAAGGAAGGTTTAAACGTTTTGTGCCCAATCATTTCCTCTATAAATTGCCTCTTATGTTCAAGATTTGTTAATGCACTTTCAAAATCAAAATCTGGATGATCTTTCATCATAATTGCTAGTGGATCTCTAATTTCATCCGGCAACTGATACATGGCTTTTCCGAAATCAAAATTCGGATGCTCCATCTTTCCATAAATGTATTTAAGAACCTTATCATCTGAATGCCGTCTGTATAATGAGGCTGCCATAAACACTGGATCAAAGTCTTCGCGGCCTTCCATTTCTTCAACATATTCGTCTATGTTATCTTCAGGAATGCATATTGAATAACCATAAGGTTCAAACTTCTGATTCTGTTTAAGATTCTCAAGATTGTTCATGATGTAATTCCCGGCATATTCCTGCATTTGCGGGTCGCCGTTACTATATTTTTGAAGGTCTCTTTCTTCTTGCCCATTTTCAATCAGCGCCTCAACCACAATCTTCTTCTTACGTTTATAAGATTCTAACTGATCTTTTGTCAACAATTTTCTTTGTTCATGTGGCATTCCATAATCGTTATTTACCAAATCATTAATAACGTCTCTTCTGCCATTATCAATGAGCCATTCTAATTGCTGGTCTGTAACCGGGTGTCTCTGAACATAATGGTTTAAAACATTAGGTAATATTTTTCCATTCACTTGGATATTCTCTAATTCTTTGAATTTGTTTAAACTTTGATTTTTATGTTTTATCGCTTCATGTTCAACTCTTTCCTCTTCAGACAATGGTTTAAGAGGAAAATCAGCGGGGTTCAGGCCAAGATTTTTCAGTAACTTCTCGCCATCTCCTTGATCACCATTTGAATTACTGAAATTCGTGTAGAACAATCCGCCATCTGTTACTCTTAAAGCAACCGCATGATGATTGTCGTGAATTGGCAGATTGTGATTGATAATGATATAGAACGTTGAGTTGGCAATCGTTCTATAGTTCATGTAAAGATTCCCAACCTTCCATGTAATACACCATGGTGTGCCAGGAAATTTCAATCTTTTACCTACTTCAATAGCTTCTTCTTCAGAATCAATCGGAATAATTTCTATTCCATCACCGCCAGACATCACAGTTGGCTCATTCTTGCCGTCAGGATCGTTTTTCCGCATCTCTTTCGACTCCTTCGCGTGAATAGCCGATAGAAAATCTAATGAATTATTTAGAATTAAATCGTTAACTCTGAGAGAACCATTTCCAAGTCTCGAAACTTGTAATTTGCTACCATACATTTTCGACAACCGTCGCGCTAAGTCAACCATCTGAGTTTCACTAAGATCCGAGCATTTTGCCAGTACGAACTTATACCCAGTTAACTGTTTAGGTGGAATATCAAGTCTCTTAAGTACATCATTCAGATACCTGTTAAATTCATCTGCATTTGCAAATTGTTTGTCTGATAATTCAAACAATTCTTGTTTCAAACTACTTGCAAATCTGTACCACACGGAGGTTATTTCTACTTAAAAGAGCTAAGCTCCTAATTGCATGACCATCTCTTCACCAATTTTCAGGCAACGAAATTCTGTATTTCCAATTTTCTTGCTGAAGGCTCTATGCCAGTGGCCTATCACCCATTGCTTTGGCTGATGGATCTTATATATCTCTTGAAGTAGCCTTCCAGTGTGTGTTTCCAGCGGCATGAAATTCTTTATATACTTCGTGAATTCTGGCGGGCCATCATGTGATATTACTAAATCAACATTATTAAACTCTCGCTCCCATAATTGTAAGCATTCCTCAGTCTCTACGTAATTTAGTTCCTCATCGGGCCACCAAGAAATTCCTTCTTTTCTGTGATGCCTGTCGATTGAATACGCGCCACCAACGAAGAATATCTTTTTGCCTGCAAATTCTAAAATGCCGAATCTTCCCATATTGTGTGGGTGCTGAGACAAAATAGAATAATTATCGTGATTGCCAAATAGCACCTTAAACTTTTCAGAACTAACTAAATGCACGTAGGCCTCCGCGCCAAAACCCGCGCCAAAATCCCCAATCTGTATCGTAAGGTCATACAAGTGACAGGTTTGAAACATCTGCGTGATCATATCGTGGTCGCCGTGTATATCTCCACCTATTCTTAGTGTCATGATTAAATATACGTTTATGGCGTTTAAAAAATACACTATACCTATTATAAAAAGGGTACCCCCTGAAAAAACCCACCCCCCCCTTCACTTTTTCAAAAAAATAAAATTCAATTTTCAAAAACACGATTTTGAAAACGCGATTTTGAAAATTCAAAAACACAAAATTTAAAATCTCAATTTCAAAAAACGTAATTCAAAAATAAAATGCGCAGTGGCTAACTCGGGATTTTACGCGGGCAAATTTACATTATTCAGATTGTGGTTAGGATACGATTCAGATTGCTCCAGATTGCTCAAGATTGTGATTCAGATACGATTCAGATTGTGTAGTGTATGTTCAAGGGGTGGAGCGATTTTGAAGGCCGGGTGAGATGGGTTCCCTTTCTAGAAAAACCCCCCCCCCAGGGGGTCCCTATAGGGCTTTTGCAATTCAATCACAATTGTAACACACGCGAAAAAACCACAATCTCACAATTGCAAATCTCTAACTACAAATACACAATTGCAAAATGCACAATCTCACAATTAAAACTTACACGCTAAAACCACAATCTCACAATTGTAACACACGCGCAAAAACCACAATCTTGCCCCCGATCCCAACGTACACAATTGTAACACACGCACTAAATACACAATCTTGATATTAGAAATCACACAACAAAAACAAAAAAAATCACAATTGTATAACACATACAATTGTGATTTAACTACAAAAACAAGCCGCCGTATGACCGATAACTCAGCCGACGACAGTTGCTTGAATGTTGTTTTAGTCGTGGATTACCAGACTATATCCTTTTGTGATAGTTCGCGGCGTTCTTCTGCATGATCGCTGCGTTGCCGGTCCAGCCAGGCCTCTTCGGAAAGTGCCTTGAGAATCTTTGCGTCCTGTGCTTTGAGTTCGGCTGAAGTTTGTGTTGGTGAAGTTTTCATGTCGCTTCGTTCCTTACGTGCTTATTATACCCGGCGGTCTTGAGGGTGGGAAAATCCCACCCTTTTCGCGTCTCAGTCCTCGATCACTTCTGCAACAATCCCGCGAATGAAGTCCGCTGCTTTTTGCGCTTGTCCGCTTGCCTTGACAAGCATTGCAGGATCGTTGCGTAATGCTGTCATCCAGTTTTGCAAATATGCGGCGGTTTGGTCGATCTGCCGCGTACTGTTAAGGCCGCAAGTTTGGCACAAGAACGCCGAAGTGAACTCTGCAACAAGTTCTTCTTGCGAATATGCTGCATTGCCGAATCCGTCGCTATTGACAATTCCTGGCCGTTTCAACCGAGTTTCAGCGCCGGTGGCGTGGCCGAGTTCGTGAAACAGGGTAGCGTAGTAGGCGTCAGGTGATGTAAATGCCGTCATTGGCGGCACCTTAACTATGTCTTTTGAAGGAATGTAGCAAGCTACGTTTCCACCGGTTAAGATGATGTCCGCCATACCGGATTGTGCAACGATGATGGCCGCATCGGCGTTCTCGACTACTGCAACTTCTGGGAAATTGCATCCTTCGGTCTGCTCGGCGTTGAACACGGCGTATGTTTTGAGCCATGCAAAACTTTTGTCTTTGCCAGTATTTACATCTTGCTCTTTGCCGAAGTTCCAGAAAACTACCGTAGTAGCTTTTTCGCCCTTCTTGACGCTTCCGCCAAGATCTTGCGCTTGCTTGAAGGTGACCCAGCGGTTGGATTGGTACGCGCTCATTCCCAGTACCAGCGAGTTGATTCCACGGTAAGCCTTACCGGTCTTACCGTTCGCCGGTGCGTGATTCCAAGGCTTTTGCCAAGGAATGACTCCAGCTTCCATCCGTTTCATTACTTGGTTGAAGATCGCTTCGTAAGCTTTGCTCATAACACCCTTATTATACCCGCCGCTCTTGAAGGTTAGAAAATGTTTTTTGGTTGTGTTTTTGGTTGAAAGGTATTATACCCTTTGATTGTGAGGGTTGGAAAAACTGTTGGGATTTCGGACGGCGAAATGGTAGTAAACGAACCCTAGTCCCAACAGTGATTTTATTGTGATTGTGCAAGAGCCAAGATTGCTAGCGCTTGATTTCCTCGAATGAAATCACAACCTTTGCACGTGCATCAATTGCGCAAAGAGCCCATGCTGCTAATGCAATTTCGTTCTCAGTGACATGTTCTGCAAATTCCATACCGAGTGTATAGAGGGTGTCATCATCCGGTGCGGCTTGGCTATCGCGTTTACCTCTTGGAACTTCCTTGTAATAGCTGCAAGCGCAAGTCCACCAGCTACTTGCATCATCACCATCTTGTTCGGTGGATGATCCGCGCATTTCGGCCTCTATCACTCGAATTCCCCAAGGGATCTCGTTTAGTCCGGCTTCGATGAGAATATCTGCGGCTTTTTTGTTTTCGATTTCCATTGCTTCGTTCCTACGTGCTTATTATACCGGCTTGGTTTGAGGGTGGGAAAATCCCGCGCGATTTTAGCGCGGGATTGTTGCTTTAGAGTTTTTCGATTGCGCCGTTGATGATTTTGAGTTCGCGCTCAAAATCAGCAATAATGCTATCATGAGATTGTCCTGGATTCGGCGGGGTACCTTCCAAATGCTGTTCCAGGGCGTCAATATGGCTATTGCGTGCATATCGCAATAGCTGTTTGAGTTCGCATTTTCCGATCTCAACGTTGCCATTTTCCAATGGTGCGATTAGGATTCCTTTGATCATCGTGCTTATTATACCGGCTTGGTTTGAGGGTGAGAAAATCCTACATGTTTCGCTGTGCATTTTGCTTGAAAAACTGAAATAAATCCCAGGTTCCATATACAATGCATGGAATTGCATTTGCAATACCGATGACCCATACAATTGGGTTGTTGGTGAAATAGAGTAGAAAAAGGCAGAAGATGGAAAGCCATGCTGCATATCCTTTGACAAAAAAGTCCACATACCAGTTCCAGATTTGTTTCAACGAGTTTTTCATTTTGTTCCTTGTGGGTTTATTATACCCGGTCTTTCTGAGGGTGAGAAAATCACTGTTGGGATTTCGGGATCTTGGCCAATTACACCAAGCGAGCCCTAATCCCAATAGTGATTTTATTGTTTTAGTACGCGCTGAGCATTTTTGCCGTCATAATGGCTTCTGCCCCCCGTGTACCTAGCATCTCTTTGTAAGCATCATAGCGTGACATCAGGTACTTGCGTCCCTGAGCGTCTACCCTTGGATTTTGTTTGATCCAAGCGTCTAGGTTCGCGTCAGAGTGAATACCTAATCTTGCAAGTGCGTCGATGTGAACCTTTAGCGGGGTTTTCATTTCGTTCCTACGTGCTTATTATACCCGGTCTTTCTGAAGGTGGGAAGTATCGCGCGATTTTAGCGCGGGATTGTTGCTTTAGTCCTCGTCGTCAGGTAGCGGGTCATTACTTGACCATCGCGGAGTCATGCCGTAACCTTTTTGTTCACATTCTAGCGCCATCCATTTCGTGAACCAAAGACACAATCGCAAAGCGAGAACTTCTTTAAGGCGTTTCGGTTTTGTTGGATTGTTGAAATGGTCCTCGATTGAAACTAATGCTTTACGCCATGCTCTTGCAGAATGACACATTCCCTTTCCTTGAGATTGAATCATTTCAACAATACGCGTGATTTCGGCTTCAGAACTAGTTCCTTTACCGCTATTGAAAACTTTTGTCAGAAGCCAATGGGTGGTTAGGAAGATTTTTCGACTGTGAATGAATTTGTCCATGTTTTTCTCTTCGTCGTGGTTATTATACCTCGATTTCGTGAAGGTGAGAAAATTCTAGGCTGGCCAAACGGTTTTAATGCCGTTATTTTCTCGAATCTCAAGGTTTTGGATGGCTTTGGACACTGCGGCTAAAGTTGGAAAATTGCTACGGACATGAAGCCCAATAATACCGTTCTTCTCATTTTCGATGGAGTTACCCATGCGCACATTCCATTCGCCGTTTTTGCCAGAAATGCACACTACGCCAAGATTTGAATAACCTACGCGGTAGTTTCCAAATGGACTAAGTTTCGGTTCGATATTGAAGGGGATTTTTGCCATGCTTTCCTTTGTTACCTTATTATACCCGGTCTTTCTGAAGGTGGGAAAAACCGGGTATTTCTTTAGAAGGGTTCTAGCCGATCTTTGGCGTTTTTAACACGTTGTAGCGATTGCTCCATAGTTTGGATAAGGCGCGGATTTCCGCCGCCGGTGTACGTTGCTCGGTCCACGCCGCCCTTGAATGCGCTTTCTGCGGCATTAAGAAGCCACTGTAGATCTTTGCTTTGGATGATGATTCCGTCGCCTTCGGCGAATTGGAGTTCGATTGGGTCCATCGTGGTTATTATACCTGCCTTTTTTGAGGGTGGGAAAATCCTTAACTAAAGGACAATCCTATAACTGCAAAAGCGATGACTACAGGAAGTATTACCTGCAACAGGACTTCCTTGTCAGTCACCAGATCAAACGATTCCTTTAGGGTTCGCTTGCTAAAAATCTCTTTGATTTGCTTCATGCCTTATTATACCCGGTTTGGGTAAGGGTCGGAAAATCCTTTAGCCTAAGATCATGCAAATGTCCATAGTTGCAATAACCATGATACATGGCAGGACCACAAACCAGAACATGTCAGCGTCGATTTTCGCGTTTCTCAAGAATGCGATTTGAGTTCTCATCGTGGTTATTATACCCAATGGTTTTTGAGGGTGGGAAAATCCAGCGCGATTTTAGCGCGGGATTCTTGCTTTAGACCAGCGCTACTTTGATGCCTCTAGCTTCGCCGTAGTAAAATGTCACTGCAACAACTTCGTAAATGTCGCCAGTTACGGCGCATCGGTAAGTTTGCCCTTCCGTGAAAAGAACTTCTGTGTGTTCTGCAATTCTCATGTCTTTGAGCAGTCCTTCTTTGAACAGCTTCGTAACGATGTACTTCTGATTCGCCATGCCCTTATTATACCTCGATTTCGTGAGGGTGAGAAAATTGGACAGAATTGAGGGACTTTGCTATTGTCCCTCAATTGCTTCAGCTGTATTTCGCTACGTATTCCTGATCGGCTTCCAGCGATTCAAAAAGCACCGAAGATTCGCTATTGCCAGTTTGTGACAAGATGACTTTTGCACCACCTGGACGCTTAGCCACAATCATAAGAGGTGGTCCGTAGTTGGGATGCTGATAAAGCACATTTCCTTCATTAGTGGCAATCCTCAGAATTCGGTGGGTTGCAATTGGCATACCGTTCCAATCCCGACGGTTCTTCATTAGCAACAAAATGGGTTTTGCGCCATTGCTGCGTCCGATATATCCCTTTGTGTTAAAGGTTACTGAACCATCTTCAGGATCGCCGAAGCTTAGGTTAACATTTAGAATTCCATTGGGCCACAAGTTTTCCAAGATCGCGATTACCTGCGGATCGGTGCCGTTCTCGTAATGAGTTGGACTTAAGTGAGCGTTCATCGTGCTTATTATACCTCGATTTTGTGAGGGTGAGAAAAACCGCGCGGGTTCCGTGAAAGGAAAAACCGCGCGGTGAAGGGACGAAAGTTATTTGATTGTGAGGGTGAGAAAGGTGTTTAAGTTACTTCATTTTGTTTGCCTTAGTCCTTTGGTAGTCCTTTATCCTCGATTTCGCTTTCGGGATGTTCGTGCCATTTTGTTGCGACTTCGTCGCGCGGCTTTTGCCTTGGCTGGCGATTGGGTGAATTTCGGTCCTTGCGTCGGCGCTTGAATGGGTTCGGCGGAGCCAGCGGCGAAGGCGGCGAGTACGTATGCTAGAGCGTTCATGATGTTTGTTGTTCCTTGCGTTCTTATTATACCCAATCTGGGTAAGGGTGGGAAAATTGTTCGGTTAGTTTGCCTTTGATTTTTCGATTCGTTCCACAGCTTGCCTTACTGCTTCTTTCTTGAGACAGACAAGACCAGCCGGTGTTGGATAATCATCTCTATTAGTGAAAACTTGCCTAGTGACTAATAGATGCATTCTGTCCCATTCTCCAATTCCAATATGATTGTAGTTTGGATCTTCAGCACTAATACACCTTTTCACCATATCGTGGTTTCGAGATAAAACCACTCCTAGTTCTTCTACCATAGAACCGTAATATTCACGGTGGGTGACTTTGCCTTCAAGGTAGTCTTTGCGTTTGATTTATCCCATGTTCGTTCTTATTATACCCAATCTGGGTAAGGGTGGGAAAATCCCACCCTTTGGCTTTTTAGCCGCAAGTGATGCTTTCGATGTTTTCAACCTTAATAGCGTTGAACGGCACCGATACCTTGCCGTCGGCACTTGGTTCTGACTTTTCTGGTCTTTCCGCGTATTCGTTAGCAAGTAGCATATGCTGAATACTAGCCAACGTAACCTCTTTGCCATCGTATAGCCATTGTACCTTTGGCTTATTGCCAGTTACTGGCATTGGGAAGTATACCTGTCCGTTTTTTCCGCGCCAGAACTTCACACCGGAAATGTAAAACGGCTCTTGGATGTGCTGCGGTAGCGCTGGTGCAACCATATTGCCAGCGGCAATAGCTTGCTTGACCGGCCCCCGGCTTGCGTAGTCACAATTTTGCCCTTGGTACACGGACCTTTTTGTGATATTTTCGCCTTTGTAAGCCGCCCTAAGATTGGCCGGGCGGTTTACCGTTACAGTGAAGATGCGTCCTTTTTTGGCTTCCAGGACTGATGCGATGCTGTTAGCGTTCACGCCCTTATTATACCCAATGGTTCTGAAGGTGAGAAAATGACGATGTTCTAAGAAAAAAAAGGACTAAGGTTTTGGGTTACCTTAGTCCTGATCCAGATTGTGAATTTGTTACTGGTTCCTGTTTCTCCAGCTATCCCAGTTAATCCTCTTTCTCACAACTAGCTTGTCAGGTTCGTATCTAGCGCACAATTCTTGATGTAGCGCCTTATACTCTTCTGGCTTTGCGAGACGTCCGCGAATTACCCAAGACGGGCATGCTTCGCCATGTTGGCCAACATATAAGTAGGTCATAATCCTATTTTGGTTCGTCTCTACGGTTGGCAAGATCGCCACCACATCACCATCAATGTAACGGTAGATGACCGGAATTTCTGTAGCTGTGCTCATCGTGCTTATTATACCTCGATTCCGTGAGGGTGAGAAAACCGCGCCCTAATTCTGTGGGTTTCTTTATTTCAAAACGCCCAAAGACCAGGAACTAAAATGTTCACATGCCTTTTTGCTGTCAATGGGGCTTAATGGCCCAAGGTTGCGCCATTCTAGCAGCTTTGATGCTTTCAACCTCACGATGCTTCCACCACCTTTTGGCATTTTGTAAACGGTTGACTTATCCTTAGATAACGATGCCCAAAATGGCACATTTTCTTCGGTATCTTCCATCTTATGCCAGACGCCATCGCGAACAAGTAATGGCAACATGCTTATAGTACGCGGATTGTGTCTCATTTTTCGTTCACGTCCTTATTATACCCGGTCTCTTTGAGAGTGAGAAAACCGGGCACAATTGTGATTAAGCCGTTGGAAAGTAGTCTCCATAATCGCGCTCATCCAGATTGCCATCAAAATCAAGATGCTTGATCTCGAACATCGCGCGTTCATCACCAATGTGAAAAAAAACGCTCGTTTTATCGGATTGACGCCAAAGGATTCCGCCGACACCCTTTACACGTTCGTAAACGTATGGGCTTGTAGTCGCGCAAGTGCCGGGTAGGCAGTGCAGACTTTTATCTGGTTCCTGAGTTGGGAGTTTCGCCATGTCCTTATTATACCTCGATTTCCTGAAGGTGAGAAAAAAGAGATAGGCGGTTTCCCGCCTCAATTGTAATCGTGGTTATCCCAGTATTCTTGGCAGACACTAGGATTAGGGTTGTACGGGTCACCCACCGCTAATTCAAATCGTCGAGTGTCTTCGCCGGGCTGAAAATATGGCCCGTCAACGCCGTTTTTCAGCAGAATTGCACCACCAGCCGAGTCCCATTCGATTGTGTATTCGTTGTCCATGACGTTATTATACCCACCCATTTTGAGGGTGGGAAACTACAACATACAACACAAAACTTTTGCTTTAGAACACATATAGGTTATTGTATTACCGTGGTCATCCGTAAAATCTGGCTCTAAATCTTCGCTAGGCTTTACTATATAGACGTATCCATCATAACCTGCGTATTGTTGCGCTATGCCAATAACTGTAGTGACATAAACATCTTCCATTCTTTCACCATGTCCCGAATCTTGCCCAGGCACGATGAATTGCCCGTTGTCTATATATTGCAAAGAGCCATGATAGAATGTCAATTCCCCGTGTTCCATCGTCCTTATTATACCCGGTCTGATTGAGGGTGAGAAACTACGGGCCAAATTTCCCAAGCATATTTTGAATGTTAATATGTTCGATTTTGTTCCAAAACTTTGGCAATTGTGTGAATCACCATATCTTTATCTTTAGGATCAAAATTAAACTCCAGGGATTCATAAATTAACTCAGCCAATTCAACATCACTTTTACCACAAAACCCATATATTGACGATTGTTGACTATGCATTTCTTGGTTTAATTGTGCGAATGTTTTCATATCTTGTGTTTTAAGGGTGGGAAAATCCCGCGCGTTTTTAGCGCGGGATTGTTGCTTTAGCCAGCTTATTTGTCTAGCTTATAGATGGCAGAGTCAATGTTTTCGACTAATTCATTGAGTACGGCAACTGAAACAGTGCCGGAATCGCCGATCTTTGCAATGTCATTTATTACAGATTGGCGAGTGGTTTGCAAAAGCCACCTAAGCGTTTTTTCGTCGATAGAGAATTCACCGCCTGGGAGTTGTTCCACGTATATCAGCATGTCGTGCTTATTATACCCGGCCATGGTGAGGGTGAGAAATATACTTCTCAAATGTAGGTGAGCTGTGGAAATCCGTCTACTTGATACCCTGATCGCCAATTTTTAGCTACTTGCCATTTTTCGAAACTGATCCATTCGTAGATGATTTGCCCGTCATCAAGAAGCCGCGTATAGAATATGTCACGATTGTCATCTATTTGCTTAACTTCGTCAAGAATTTCGGTGATATTCACTCGTTCCCCTTTTGAGTTAGTGTAGTATGCGATTATGTCAGTTTTTAGCATTAACAACCCTAAGCAATGATCTGCTTACTCCAGAATACCCAATTGCCGTTTCTGCTCCTTTCCCAAATCTTTGCAGGTAGACGCATTCGCCACAATCTGAAACGCTCTTGACAATTCCCCATCTGTCTGGATCATCAATGAATTCAGCTATTTTTCCAGGGATAAACTCTTCTTCCATGCCCTTATTATACCTCGATTCCGTGAGGGTTGGAAAATTTTCACCTTAATCTGATATTATTTCTTAATCAGATCTTGGAAAGATGGTCCGAATAATTCGAGAAAATCTGCATGCATCTTTTCCATCAGTTGTGGCAGTCTTGCATTAAGCACGTTTTTGAGTTCTTCTGATTTTGCAACGGCTTCAGGAGTTTTATATCCCAATTGCTCATTATTCATCAAAGATTCAATGTCAATGTCCTGGTCGCTATCTAATACACCCCAGATGATATGAGATTTAAGTGTGTCCGAGTTCATGGCATCAATATATTGTGTGAACCCTGCATGATACAATGCATTTGCAATGTAATGCATTGGACCATCGTTCACATTGCAAAGATGCCATTTGATGTATTTCTTAAATTCAGGAAAAGCTTCCGCAATTTCTACATGAATACAACCGGCGGCATAGTGACCGCCAGCGCCGATTTCTCCAGTGATTGAGAAATATGGACCCTGTCCAAGATCCACCAATTCTGCAAGCATGCTGATATTTAATTGCTTGCCGCAGTAGTTAATGGTGGTTGATCGTCTTACCTGGGTTTTCTGTTTCATGTCCTCATTATACCTCGATTTCGTGAGGGTGAGAGAATAGAACCGCGCGGATTCCGTGAAAGGAAAAACCGCGCGGTTAAGGGACGAAAATTATTTGTTTTTGAGAGTTGGAAAGGTGTTTTAAGTTACTTCATTTTGAGTTTTAGGGGCGGTTTTGCCGCCCCAATGACATGAATATGATCTCAACATGACGAACTGCTTTTTATTAAAAGCATAAAAATTGCTTGGCCGTCGGTGGTGGTTAGACCGCTCACCATTCCGCGCATATTATTTGGTAATATTTTGCGGTTGCCAGATTTTTTCTGACTATAGGGTCTCTTTATTCTTCTATCCGATATTTTATTCGCGGCCAAATCTGAACGTTACGCCATTATTATACCCAATGGTGCTGAGGGTTGGAAAATGGGCGGTGTCTCCCGCCCATTGTAATCAAGTTACTTAAAGAACTCAGTGGTGGTGAGAACAGCGTTACCGACGATCACGTCAGTGCTGCCAGTTGCCTGCTGATACACCTGAGTTGCGTTTTCGTTGACAGGACTGCCATTCAGCTTACCCTCTTCGTCCACGATCATGATCTGATTAGAATGTTCGTCGTCGTCCACGCCGCCAACATGAAGTGCTTCAAGCCAGCTAACTCCCATGAATTGCCGAAGTTCGTTCCCGGTAAAATCCGTTCCATTGTTCGGTGCGATCTCAGTGGTGGTGCCGTCGATACTGTAGAGTGTTGCCATCGTGCTTATTATACCCACCGGTTCTGAAGGTTGGAAAATCTCATCGTGGTTCAGCTATAGAACGCTCGATTCTAGTGATAGAATCCTCGATTTTATCAAGACGTTCCTGGCGTTCAATGTAACGGCCACGTGCAATTGAACCCATAATCACGACGGCGATTAGAATAGAGACGATCCAAAACCAATCCCAAAAAGGGTTAGGTTTGCTTCCGTTGCCAAGATTGTAATTGTTCATGTTTTTCCTTGCTTAAATGACTATAGGCGAATCGTCATGTAACGATTCGCCTATTAATTCTTCAGATAGTTTTTGGTATTTTTCTAATGAACCTAGTGATGCTACATTTTCTTTCGTCCTCGTTTTTCTGTCTGGTTTTTTACCTGACACCCTTATTATACCCAATGGTTCTAAGGGTGAGAAAATCAGCGCGTCCTTTCGGCCCAAACTTCGTAAACGCCAGCACCGATGGGTTTTGTGCTTATGAAGTAACCATGTCCGCCTCGCATTACGAAGCTACCCGCAAGCATTAATGCTCTTGCATCTTTTGCTGGATAGCGGCGGGGTTTCTTCGGAATGGCGGTTAAATCAAAACAAATTTTAGATGCTTCAGCTTCGGTCATGCCCTTATTATACCCGGTCTTTTTGAGTGTGAGAAAACCGGGCAAAATTGATTCACCTATCGTGTTTTAGAATCAATTCAATTTGTTCGCTAATTGAATCAACCTTCTCTTACAGCGAGATTGCAGTTGCGGACTTTGGCTTGTTTAACAACGCAAGTTCATGTTCAATCAATCTCCGGGTGCAGTTCAGTAACCAAAGAAGCTTAGTGTTGCTCACTTCATAGTTCCCGTTTTCCAATTTGCCAATAACTTGTTTCTCTTTCGGCATGTCTTTATTATACCCAATGGTTCTAAGGGTGAGAAACTTCTAGAATACAGTCAGTTGTTTCAGTGTACCACTCTTTTAGACTTTCAGAATCTGTAACATATTCAGGAATATCATCCTGGTGCATCTTTCTGTGACCTAACTTATAGTGAACATATTCAGCACCTTCAATCGTAATTGGTTCGTCTGTCGTGAGTCGCTGAATATGTTCTGCAATCATTTTGAAGCACGTAGAGCTAGAAAGTTCGCCGGATTGACAGTAAACACCGTTAATCCAGAGGCGCGAATGCCCCCAATAATCCGTTACATGCATGATCGTGAGTTTCATTGTCTTTATTATACCCAATGGTTCTGAAGGTTGGAAAACCGCGCGTTAATATCCCTCGTAATGTCCCTGCACTTCGACATTATCTGGAAAATCAACACAATTGCAGAACCAGCATGTCGTACCAGCGCTATTATAGTAGTGTTTAAAAATAACCGGACCCATGGCGGTTTTGCAAAATGGGCAAACCGGTTTTGACTTTTCAAGTTCTGCTTCAAGTTTGTTCAGTTCTGTTTCAAGTTCCTGAATTAGATTATAAGCATCAATTGCAACACCGCCAAGTCCCAATAGATCATTCTCATTGACCTTCCACCGCGACTTTTTTCCGAGGTATCCGGCAAGCGGATCAACTTCTTTCACAACCTTTTTACGTGGCATGCCCGTATTATACCCAATCTTTTTGAGTGTTGGAAAGCATTTGGCTATCGAAGTCAGCGCGCTCCCATGATGACCAATCATCCGGCCAGCCCTTTTCTTCGAAAATTGCATATGCAGCAATTACAGTGTCCCTCACTTTTTTCGGATCACGTGTTGCAACGGCTTTTCTGAGTTTTGCCCTTAGTCCAGTCAGTTCAGATTGAGTCAAAGTGTATCCTTGCATGCCCGTATTATACCCGGTCTTTTTCAAGGTTGGAAATTTCGGCCCAAACTTCATAAACGCCAGCCGCCATATGCTTACCTTTGATTGTGTAATAAATATCACCGACAGGAACAATTGAACCATTTGCCAAGATATGGCGAGTCGCTTCGCGGCCATATCTATGACGCATCCCAGGTGCAACGCGGCAAATATGTTAGCATTCCTGAATTGCCGTCGTTGCGTCAATTTGTCTCATTGAATCTTCCATTACGCCCTTATTATACCCACGAAATATGAGGGTGAGAAAATCAAAACAATACAGTCAAAACAAGTAGAACAAGGGTGCCAAGCGGCACCCAAAATTCCAATTTTGATTCTGTTTCCAGAAATTTCCGCATTTTACGGCTTCTTATATCGTGGGAGTTTTCTGATGAAACAATCCTTCGGATACACCACGTTTTGAATAGCAGGATAGTCACCGTCAACTACCAGCAACTAAAATCGCTGGCTTGCTTCAAGCCAGTTTTCGTGTTTGAACTCACGGCAGACGCCGAAGGCGTCTGCAACAGCGAACAATAGGATGATTGACTGCATCCTTGCGATATATTCCTAGTTCAAAGTAGTAATATCGTTTACTGCGGCAACAAAGTTGCCGCAACTCTTGAATTTTACGTCAGAGAGTCTATTTCTGACAACCATATATTCTGATTTCAATGTACCCGGCGGCAAAGCCGCCGATAGTATATTTGTACAACATTTTTCAAAACTCGATTCCTGCCACAACACAATTGTGAGAAAATCTCACCCTTAGATCAATTATATCCAGAAGTTCGCAAACGCTGGCGAATTTCTTCCATTGATTCACCAGACTTGCCAAAAAACTGACTATGCTCTTCTACAATTCTATCAAATTCCGCGAGTCTTTCATCAAGCTTCGCGTCAATAGTTAATTTTTCATTGGAAGTTTTGAAAACAAGAAGTGCATCGCCAACAATAGTAGCCAAACGAGAAAATTGTGAGCACAGCTGGTCTTTTGCCTTCCAGAATACAATACAAGTATCCCAGTAGTCGCGAGTATTCACCATAGTTTCCCATACATCACCAATCTGACAAAAGATGGCTAGGTTCTGAAAGCCAGCGGCTTTACTATAAATCAGATCAAGCTTTGGATGAGTTGTGTTCGTGTCCATGTTCTTATTATACCTCGATTTCGTAAGGGTAGGAAAATCAGTTCCTGTCTTTAGTTACCTTCAAGTTCTCGTAGCAATTCCCATGCATCATTGATAGCGCTTTTCGCTCTACTGATTGTGTCTAGTGTTCTATCACTATTGGGATCTTTTTGAATTTGCATCAATGACCATGCTACTTCACTGAGGGTTTCGGAATGACGTGACCAATTCCAACCGAATCGAACCTCTTCGATTAATTTCCAGAAAGTTTTTTCATTTGGAGTTGCAACCATTTCGCGCCAGGCCTCACCAACGTGTTCCGAATCAGCTAATAGCTGTAAACGGCCATAATTATCTACCAGGTAACCTTCTAAATAATCCTTGACTTCGCTTGGGTATTCCGTTTTTGCGTTCATGTTCTTATTATACCTCGATTTCGTAAGGGTAGGAAAATCGCGCGGATTCCCCCACCCTTATTTCAACTCCTAGGCAAGAATCACAAAGCCGCTATCGTCCTTGCGTGCTTTGCCCTTGGCCTTGAGTCCAACAATAACGTTGCGCGGGTCATTAAACCGCAGATCGTTCACGTCACCGTCAACCACGGTGTAACCAATGTGATCACCTGGCAAATCCTTGCTGAACACTGCTGCAACATTGCCACCTTTCGCAAGAACCTTGATACAGTCATCCCAGTTCGATTCGCTACGCGAAAAGGTAAGGTGATAGTTTGCAGGAAACTTGCCATCACAATAGCGGAGCATGCGGGTCAACACCTTAGTGTAGTCATAGAATTGCACATCCGGGAAAGCTTCCATAATTTCTTTGGCCATAGATTCCCAGCCTAAATCAGAAGTTCCGTTAAGTCTAACGCAAGGTTTTAGACCTTTGTTGTTAGCCTCAATGACAAGAATTGCAATATCCGACTTGAGCACCGACAAGAAGTCAGCGCGGTTTTTCATCAGAAATTGCGTTTTACGAATTCTCGCTTCTTTTACCTTAGGGTATGCGCCATGGCCAGCAGTGAAGAGGCACGCGGTGGTGCATCCGGCGGAACGACTAGGGCAAACTTCGAAGCCAGATTCCATGGCCGGTGCAAGGTAAAGGATACCGGTAAGGTATCCAGAATTGACACCCTTTTTGGTCTTAGCATCAGCGCCTACGCTCAAGAGATTGTACTTCATAACGTTCTTATTATACCTGCGGATTGTGAGTGTTGGAAAAACCGATCATCACGGAAGGTCACAGTAAATCATCACGTGATTTTCGCCAGCGGAACCGCTAACTTGCTTTACTGTTATGTCCGAGGAATGAAATTCCTTGTATGGGCAATCGTGGCCGTAGCTACACACCACGGCTTTTTGATCCTGTTTCTTTAGGATTTCGATGAGTTCTGCGACTGTCATTGTCATTACGTCCTTATTATACCCTGCGTTTGTGAGTGTTGGAAATACCCGTGATCAAATGGTTAATGCCCATACATCAAAGGTTGCGGTGCCCAACGCAGTTTAGGATCGTCAAGACTAATGCGTGAACTGCCCCACCCACAAGGGGATGGGGTTTTCTCGCTCCCCCTATAAATTGTTCGCCATTAGGTGGCGCGGTATCCATTGTCTGCCATTCTACTTCCACGTGATTATTATACCTCGATTTCGTGAGAGTTGGAAAGCCAAATTTGAACTCAATTATTAATATCTACAATTTTTTTGACCTTTCCTTCCAAATTTGCAAATCAAGCTCAGCAGTGCTAACATTTCTTTTCTTTGCTTCAAGAAGAAACAATTGCTCGATTTCTTTATATCTTTTTCCTGCCGGGGTTGATTTTGGGATATCATTATACCCAAGCGATTTAAGCCACGCAAGGATATGTGTATCAAGAATTGCATAATTTTGATTCGGTCTAGAATGGGTGATGAAAAATCTTGATGTCTTTTGCCCAATACCTGGTATTGCTTCTAGTTGCTCTGCTGTGCAATTTTCAAGATCAATGCACACAATCTGCTTGAAGATTGTATATAATCGATTGTATTGTCCTAGCTTTGATTCCTTTAAACGTTGCATTAAATCAATCCGCTCGATTTTTTCAAATGGAGCACCTTCACCTATATCCAAAAACCACTCTAATTTTCTGGACTGCTGGTGAGCTGATTTTCCAGCTACCACTGCACAAAAAAGAGCAAACTCTTGTAGTTCTGCAATTGTGCGGTTAAAATTTGTGACCTGGTTTGGATCAATCATGTGCTTATTATACCCTGCGTTTGTGAGTGTTGGAAAATTCATCCGAAATCTTCTATTCCTGCTTCGTGCATTTCTTTTTCAGTTAGATCGGGTATTGTGCTTAGCACTTCATACAAGTGATAATGTTTTGGTTGAAAGCTACTGCCGCAGAAAGTTTGATACACACGTTTTGCATTGAAGCATCGCACTGCATGTTGGTGGGTTCCACTGTCAATCATCTTTGTTTCCCAATTTGCCATACCAACAATATAGAAACCTCCTGGAAAAACATGAACACCAGATTGATAGCGCATAACCTTATGTGCTAAATTAGATTTTGCATACAGAATCCAATCTCTTTGCTGGTTATTAATCTTAATGCCGGATTTTTCTAGCCAAATCAAATAATCTTCCACGGTATCAAAAGATTCTGGCACATCTATAATTACAGCACCATTTAATTTTGCCACAGGTATGTGTTCAAGGCGATATTCATTTTCTGTAAATCCAAACGAAACATAATGTTGGTCAACAGGATATTTAGAATCAAGCCATCTATAGTCAGAAGGTTGAAAGTGAATCAGAGACCAGTTTCCTTGATGAAAGTAGCCACTGCCATAAAAAGCATCAGGGTGCACCGCAATTTTGTTTTTGTACATTCCTGCGAAGATGGACGTCATGTCGTTATTATACCCTCAGATTGTGAGTGTTGGAAAATTTGGTGCCCCCACTCGGACTCGAACCGAGACGCCTTTCGGCAGCAGTTTTTAAGACTACCATGTACTGCCAGTTTCATCACAGGGGCAAAATCTGAAAAGGGGTGTCACCACCCCCTAACAATTGTTAGTTTAGTTCGATATCTCCGTGTGCGATCCAAACGCTCACATCCGTATCACCGTCCACTACACGATACACCGTGTATTTGTATCCTTTTTCACCATCGCCATAGTACTCGTTATCATAGACGTTAATGTCGAAATCGTCATCGCCGATCCAAGTGTCGTCTGAGTTATCCTCGATTTGCGCGAGTAGACCATTAATGTGTTCGATGGTGATTGCCGATTCTTCTTCGTGAGTGATGTTCTTTGCTTTCATCGTGCTTATTATACCTTCAGATTGTGAGTGTGAGAAAATCGCGCGGGTTTTCTTCTAGCATGAATCCTTGCCGTATTCTTTGCGCCATTTTTCATAACCCTCGAATTGAAGAATATCAACCGGAAGAGTTCCGTCTGGTCCAGACGCATGCAAGTCAACCCAGTTACGAATCGAATAATTTCGAATTGGGTGTTTTACTCCGTTAATCTCTTTGTACACCGTTGTTACATCACCAACCCAATGGTATTCTTCAATTGCAGCAATTAAATTTTTGGAAAGTTGCTCTACAATGAGAAATTCAAAAAGGGCACCAAAATACCGATCATTAGTGACGCTAAAACCATCGTCATAATCTGGAAGCATCTTGGCTTCTTCAGTCAGTTCCCTAATTCGCGCAACAACTCTCTCAGATAGTTGGTTTGCGCCGCAAATCTTAGGCTCGATTTCTTTCTTTTTACGTGGCATCGTGCTTATTATACCTTTAGATTGTGAGTGTTAGAAAATCTCAAGGTGTACAGATCAATGTCACCAGTTGCGATTTGCTCTCCCGACTGATATACAATATATTTGCAACCTTGAGTATTGGCTTCAAATTTACTGCTGTCATAAGCATTTAAGTCATATCCGTTATCAGCGTAAATCCAAACGTTACTTTCCTCAATGAGTTCTTTTGTTCGAATTTGCGCAAGTAGACTATCAACGTACTGAATAGTGACGAACGACTCCTTGTGGTGAGTGATGTTTCGTGCATGCATCGTGCTTATTATACCTCGATTTCCTGAGTGTGAGAAACGATCATGGTCAGATCCATTCTACTGCCTTTGGCTTAGGTTGAGGTGCCCAAAAAAGATCAATGTGATTCAAGTCACTGGTCATCTTCCTCCAATCCATATAGTTTTCATACCCACTGTTAATGCCGTACTCATATAGATGGCCATTTATAATCTTGCAGCGCGGGTGCCAATCTCCAAACCATGACACCATGAATTCTTCACCAGAATCCGGCGCGGTTTCCATTGTCTGCCAGTTTACTTCCATGTGCTTATTATACCGATTCCCCTTGAGTGTTGGAAAATTGTTAGCAACGTTCCGCCAGTGTGATCGTAATACCAAATCTTGAGTGAAGTTTCATTATTCACATACCCAGGAATATCTGAAATGCTACACATTGTCATCAAAAATGAATTGATTTCATAACCACTTACACTATTTCCTTTGGCATTCAAATCAGCAACATATTTCAAAATCCGCGAGGACATAACCCTCTGATCACATCGACCTTCGACAAATCTCTCTCCATTGATCCAGCCGGTGCTCCAGCCGTTCTGGTCTGTCACAATCGTGCAATTTAAGAACCCTGATTTAGGTTCTTCTTCGTGCTCAACCACAGATTCAACAAAAACATTGCTTTTGTCATACTCGTATTCACCATAGCGCGTGATTTCATCATCTTGTTGTTCATCATCGACGGCCTTAATGTCAGTTCCAAATTCTTTGAAATAGCCGTCTTTGGATCTAACCTCGAAAATACGAATTGCTTCTTCTAGAGTTTCAGCGGCGATTTCGCATTTAAAATCGCCGCGATAGGTACGCCTTCGTTCCTGCTCATATGGGATGGTTAATTTGAATGTTTTCATTTTTTGTACCTTAGGTCAACAGTTTGAATAGCATGGTGAACACCCAAGTCCAAAATGCTAGAGTGACTACAAGAAGGATCACGTTGAATAAAAGGTCCCACAATGCTTTTTGCATGCGTCTCTTTTCTGCGTCTTTTCTCCAGCCGTTTAGTTCGTCTTCCATGCGCTTATTATACCCTCAGATCGTGAGTGTTAGACAATATCGCTGAGATCGCCATTAACATACGAAAATTGCAAGTGCAAGTACGGCCAATAGTCTGTGTTGGGACTAAAGTGATTCGTGTACATTCTCTTGTAGTCGCCATATCTTTCGTGAGTTTCACCAAACCACAACGAAGTAAAAGTTGCACAAACATCAGAAAGAACATCTTTTGCAGTTTCAAAAAGAACCGGCGTGCCGTCGTAGTCAATATAGAAAATATAGAAATGATTTCCTTTCAGAAGGTGAGCCGCCGTGGAAGCCGCTAAATTTGCAAACTCAATAGTAACTCCAGCGGAGTAGATGTAAGCCTCATATTCCACGCCGTCGTGTACTAAAACGATTCTTAGCGGCTTTGCTAGGAAAATTTCGTGAATATCGTACAAACCTTTATTCACAATCGTGGTTGAATCAGTCTTTTGGTTTTCCATGTGCTTATTATACCCTCAGATCGTGAGTGTCGGAAATTCGCGCTTCAGAGAGTTTAATGATCATGTCTGAGTGGCTAATATCCACAAGAAAAGGATTCAGGTCAAAGACATTGTGATCATCTTCAAGATCACTACCCCAATGACCATCCAGGAATTTTTTGAAATGGTCAAAATTCGCGCGATTATCAAACGCAACATTAAAGTACAAATCCCCGAAAATCTCTTGCTCGTGTATCTCGAAACCCTTCCAGGTATCAAACACACACGAAACAAGGCTATTCAAATGAAATTCGTCTAACTTCAGCGGTCTCATATCCTTATTATACCCCGTCACTCTGAGCATGAGAAAATCGCGCGTTTTTCATCCTAGAGAAGACGCTCGAAAGCGAACAGATAGCATTCTCGTGCATCACGCCCAATTGACCGCTCATCAACAATTTCACGATTCAAATGTACACGCATCCGCTTGAGCGTATAACATCAAAAAACACAATTGTGTCTCCTTCTTGAACAAGTTCACCAGACTTTAGCCAGCGATATCCATCCGTCGGTGGAATCTCAGCAGTGTAATCAGGTCGATGTGTCATGATTTTAATTTTGTCTTAATCATTCCCATTTAATATCCTCTTCATCGAAAACCTTGTCAGCAGCTTCGTCAACATCTAATTCCTCTTCCGACGCAACAATTCGTCGGCCATCAACTAAACAATTATCACAATAGCTATTTTCTCGAAAAATCTGTAAAGCTTCTTCCTTAGAATCAGCCTCGATTTCGCAATCAATAACGCCATGAACGATGATGATCTGCCTTTGATTATAGGGAACTTGAAATTTGAATGTTGCCATGCGCTTATTATACCTCGATTTCCTGAGTGTTGGAAACTCTAGGTCTCTTGAACTTGAACCAACCCCAGTCGCCAACCTGAGTGCCTTGATAGTAAGCCGAAATATCAGACCAATCATCAGTACCGAGTTCCGCCCACTGGTCACCAGGTTGTAACGGGCCGCTTACCAATTGATCAAACTTAACAGCCGTGTCTGTCTCAGAATTTGGCTTCCAGCCCGTCAATTCAATCAGTGCTTCCCAGTGATCACGATGGATTCCAGACTTAAACGTAAAGTCATATGCATCTTCATAGGTCCTTTCAGTGGCTTCACGACAGTCCAGAAGAGCCTTGACGTGCTCCACTAACATTTTATGGGTGATGGTTTGATTACTCATGTGCTTATTATACCTTCAGATTGTGAGTGTGAGAAAATCGCGCGTTATTAACCCTTATTTGAACTCCGGATATTCATCGTCATGGGTAACAATAATTTCAGGTGACAAACCTTCGAAAAAATGTGTGACACGAACTCGGACATAATCAACCGCTTCCTCAACAGTTTCGAAAAAATCGTACATGTTCAAACCACATTGAATAGATGCTTGATATTGTCCACCACCATCCGCAATCCAGGCAACACATTTTTCCCCGATCTTATACGAGAAGACTGTTTTGTCTTTTTCTGATTGCTCCCATTTTGCAAGTAAAACAATCTTTCCACCGTTATCTTCAGCCTTGAGGTACTTAATGGCAGTGAAGCCAGGCTCAGCAGCCTCATCATAAGCAATACTTGCCTGAATTTCACAGTTTTCGTCTTCTAACCACGGGTCTTCGCAGACGTATAGTTTTTCGGGGACAGAGACGTAAATAACGTCTGGCATCTTGGCGTTTAGTTCGGTTTGACTCATGTCCTTATTATACCTTCAGATCGTGAGGGTGAGAAACAGTGCCGCTACGCACAATTTTTGCTCGATTCTCAATATCTACCAAACATTGTGCGGCTTCAGCAAAATTGTTGCCCATAACAGAGTAACCAAATTGTTTTCCAAGCCCGCGCAAATCGCGATCCAACGGCCCACTTTCCTTGAAGAACGGAATAAACAACGGGATGCCCCTTTGCAATCCTACAGCACAAGTTTCCCAACTACCCGCCTTTGCCAAGTCGTTGCCGGTAAATCCGCCATAACGTTCAGCCTCAATAATTGCCTTTCCCCAAACACGACGGTTAAGCTTCGCTTCTTTAAGAATAGATTCTGCGGTTCTGGTTGTGTTCATGTGCTTATTATACCTTCAGATCGTGAGGGTGAGAAACCGTGTCTAATCTTCCCCAAGATGGTTTACTGCGTAATCCTCGATTTCATTTAATCGCTCTTCTTCTGCATTTGTCAACGGATTACAGCGAACCATAGCCAACAATTCTTCAATTAAATCACACGATTTGAGGATTTTGTCCTTCAATTCTTCTTGCCAGCAAAAAACTTTATAATTCTCTAGATCGCTGGCAAGAGTGCCATTTTCAAGATCAATTTCGGTCATATCAAGCTCTCTCTGCCAAGCCTTCAGTTCTGCTTCAAAAATCGCATAGTATTTAGTATCAAAAGTCGGCCAGTTTTCCAGGCGTGAGCGAGAATATTCTAAAGCTGCAACAACTTTCTCATAGTACCTTTGTGTGGTCATTTCTTCCATGGTCATTTCCATGGTCATTTCTTCAAAGGTCAGTTTTCGTAAGGATTTATTGTCCATGTGCTTATTATACCCAATGGTTCTGAGGGTGAGAAAAAACGCTTTGTTTCGAAAATCTTACAATTGTGTATAAGTAATAAATGGAACCAATTAACCCAGTAGGTAAAGTTACAGAAGAAGCATCATTCGTGGATAATTTTCTTAAAAAGCTCGCACAAGAACAAATAATCGAAACTTCGCCAGTGAGAACAGAAGAATACAGCATGCCTGTTACAGAAATCGCGGGCGGGACTGCGCTAGGTGAAGGTAATTTTATTCGGCCTAGCGACAGCGCGCGGGCTTTTCAGAAGGTCATCAGTAATTTAGAATAATTATTGCGTTTGTGTCGCTATTGTTTTCGTTGTGCGATTGTGTTTGTTGCGCTGCTGTTTTCGTTACGATATTGTTTTTGTTGCGCTGCTGTTCAGATTGTGAGATTGTGTTTGTGAGGTTTGTGCAGCAGCGACGATCAAAAAACACAATCTGAATAGTGCCACAAACAATCTGAATAGTGCCACAAACAATCTGAATAGTGCCACAAACAATCTGAATATATCTGAACAACTATAAATTCACAAAAAACACAATCTGAATAACAATCTAAATAGTGCCACAAACAATCTGAATAACACTGAATTCATCCCATACACAATCTGAAATCACAATCTATATAACGTTGAATCAAGCCGAAACCATGACCTGAGCCGTGACGAATATCCTCGCTCCAGATGCCATTCATTCTAGCCATTATATCACACAACACAAATATAAAACCGCTCCACTTTTATCCACAAAAACCCACTTTTCTCCACTATTTTCCACTTAAAACAAGTTCAAATTACCAAATCACCATTAACCGATCACCATTCTGCACTCCCCACACTCTCCCCGTTTTCCGCACCTGTATTATCCCATAAGACCCCAAATATAACCCACAAAAATAATCTAAAAATAATATGAAAAATGTTGAAAATATTCCACGAAAATGAAGGACTGGCAGGTGGTCATTTTTAATAAACAACTGTAGGAAAAAAGTAATTACGGTAATGAGGGGTAAAGCAACAAAACAGCTAATCCCCTCAAGAAAGTTTATACACTAACTCTCAATTACCCACTTTCTCCTCCCTTTCATAGAGTGAGATAGTGCAAGAAAACAACGTTTTGAACCTGAGACCATCTTCCTGCCCTTCCAGAATAACAATGCGCAACTTCATCACTACCACGGAGTTCTGCACTTCCAATAGATGACTATATGATATTTTTTTGTATACAAAAAAACCGCCGTCAAGATCGCTGGAAGCCAAGCGCATTATGAACAGAAAAGCATGGAAAGTGGCATGTATCAGATCGTGTTTTCATGGCGGCGTCCAGCATCATCCTGGTGAAATAAAAGTGTTCTATTCCCTGTTAAAAGCTAAGCATTTCTTGCAAAAGGCTCCCGAAGGATATTTCGAATTAGTGTCTTCGCCCAGGAAACCCCAGAAGAAACCTCATGAGAAACCTCATGATGCTTGATCGTCTGCTACGTGGTCATGCTCTAATTCAAACAGAATACAATTCACAATGGCGATTGCACACGAAAGACTAGGAAGTTGAAAAGTTGTCACTTCTGTAAAAATCTCCAAATTGTTCTGTGTGATTCGTAGCGACAATGGGGCGTCAACATTCACTGCTCCCTTATCCACTGCAAACCTAATTTGAAACTTATGTCCTTTATCAGAAATAAACTCTAGGTCTACATCATCTACAACATACCATCCACCAAGATTAAGTGTGTCGCAGAAAGAGGTTCTATTGATATCACGAATGATCTCATACTGCATACGCTCTGCAATACGTTTTGCTGATGCCACAGACTTTGCAGTAAAATATCCCCATGCATTATCCACTGACTTATAAGCAAGAGTAGTGTATGGGTTTTGATGTGCTTCTGGTCCCCAAATTGAAAATTCAACACCCTGAGAAGTGCAAGATTGGTAAGTGTCTCCCTTGCGCACCCAATTGGACCAATCTTGTCCTTTGGACCATTTTGGCTTTGGTTTGAATTTCTTGAATTTACTCTCGATATATTCAAAGATATCTGAGAAGAATTGCGCTGGTGTTTTCTTTGGCTTTAGTTTGTTTAGATCGTAGTCTGCCATGTTACTTTTTACACCTTTAGGCTTTGTAAGCAATGACCTTTCGAAGATGTTGTAGGGCTTCGATCTCGTCAAGTTGTGTCTTTAGTGCGTTGCGCTCTCGTTCTCGCTCACCTGCGATGCGTAGGCTCGCCCAGTCGCCGCTTTTGGTAAGTCTATCAATCTCTAGTTCTAGATCTGCGATACTTGCTTTAGCTGCGCTGATTAGTTCGGTGTTGTTCATTACTCTTATTATACCTTGGGTTTGTGAGGGTTGGAAAACGTTTTCTGTGGGTATTTCTGTATGTATTTCTGTATGGGGAAAACCGGGCGAATTTACGGGTTAGGCCGTAATCAAGGCGTGTAGAGTTCCGCAGGGGTCCAGTAGTTCCCAATCCAATGTAAAAAACCTATCTGGTAATACGTGCTTCACATTGTTGATGATTCTCAAAGCACTGCATGATTGTAATACAATATTGTAATTAGGATTGGTAACATAATTAAGATAATCCAATGCGTAGCGCCTAAGCCTGTTATTAGATTTACAACTGCCATAATAAAGCTTTGCAACTGAATAATTTTGGCGATCTGTAATCATAGCAAGCCAATCATCGCCAATTCCATCTTTATCTGCAATAGGTTGATATTGTTTTAACAACTCCCATACAAAATCAATCACAATCTTTGATCGCTTCTCTTCCTTTGCTTCATCACGACCAGTACCAGCGGCAAGCGGAAGAAGGTTTTTCCATTGTTCAGAGTTTCGCATTTCTGAAGAAATCTCATCTTGAACGGCGATAATCCAACTTCCGATTACATCACTCATGCAATCGGGAATTTCGTCGGTTAGTTTATTGTAAAGAGAGAGATTAATTGCGGCAACGGAACAGGCTGATGCTTCAGTTCCTAAGCCGTATGCTAGTGTGTGGTCTTTAAGAAAGCTTGTGATCTTTTCTTCTTGTTCTTGGGTGATGGTGCTCATGTTCTTATTATACCTTGTGTTTTTGAGAGTGAGAAAATCGGGCCAGATTATAGGCCTTCAGAGTGTTGAGTGTGAGTCATGGTGCTCTGAGTTTTCGATGGTCGATGATCAGAAGCTTCTACTATCAGCCAAGTTTGCATAAGAATGTACCAAACAGTGAGAATACACATGAACCAGCAAAAAAAGCGATTAGTGTTCCTCTCTTCCGTATTTCCTGAATATTTCATGATTGTTCTCCCGGTAGGCTCTGAATTGCTTTATCGAATGCTTCCAGCACCATTTTTTGCGTGGTGCGTTCGTCGTCGTTAAACCTCACTATACTTTCCCACGAGCCAGGGAGATTAGCAACCAACGTGGACGATGCACCTTCGTGGCAATATAAAGATTTAGACGCTCGCACCATTGCCCCTATGGCGCAAAATTGACAAGCGTATCGTCCAAACGGGGAAACTCGAAGTCCGCGTTTTCCACGTGCTGGCGTCCTTTGCGTCCAACCGTTGGCAATTAAATGGCGAGCTTCTGTGAGAACTTCGATGAGTTGTTTGCGGGGAATGGTGTTCATGTGATTATTATATCTTGGGTTGGTGAGGGTTGGAAAACTTCTTTGGGTGTAGCGTTGCTTGGTTTTCCAGATCACCTGCGTTCATGCAATCTTCTATGTATTTACGCATATATTCTTTATGCGCTTTATTGATGTTGACTCCAGATAGTTTGATGATTCTACCTGTAAGTTTAAGACTTCGCTCTTCGTACATGTTATTGTTTTTGCAGATTCTGTAGGGAAGTATCGCGCGGATTAGGATGTCTTAGACTTCAAGACTTGAATAGCTTTCTTGAATACTTCAGTCACTTCAGATTGTGTTCGCCCTTGGCCATCATTGTAATATGTTAGATCATATCCATTAGGTGGAAGTTGCTGATCAACGAGATCGTAAAAATACGCATACTGAGACAATAGACCATTCTGAATTGCAGAACGCTCGATGGCTCCACCTCCACAAAACTTACATGCTGAAGGATCTGTTAATTCTACACTTTCGCCATCTGCATCAATCGCACTAGCATGCTGTATCCATCCATTTTCAATAAGACTGAGAGCTTCTGAAAGAACAATTGTGGCTTCGTAATCTGATGGTTTAATCTTCAATTCTTGATTGTCGGCGCTCATGTGTTTATTGCGCCTTTAGATTCTTGATAGTTGCATCGAGAACCGCAAGTACTTTTGCTTGCGTAGTATCCTTGAAGTCGTTGAAATCTACAATTTCACCATTATATTCATCAGGGATATTTGCCTCTAATGCAAGTTCTGCGCCTCTGTGACCAAAACCAGAATATGCCGCGCGGCATATTGCCCCATGCAAACAAAATTGACAAGCGATTCTGCTAAGAGGATACACAGCGCTTCCAGTCTTATCTCGTGCAAAAACGTCTTGTGTCCAGCCATTCGCGATTAAATCACGAGCTTCGATGAGAATTTTGATTGGTGATCGACTCGACTTTGGTTTACTCATGTCGTTATTATACCTTTAGATCGTGAGGATGGGAAAATCGCGCGGACGATCCGCTCGTACAAAATCACCATTGTCATCGAGTTCATAAAGTACGTTCGGAAGAATTCCGTCTTCTCCAACATATGCAACTTTAACGCGATAGTATTTACCACTATTAAAATTAATGATCAAAGTTCCATTTTTGCCTGAAGCGCATTTTCCAAATTCATCAGAATCACTTACACCACCTTCACCAGAAAAACTAGTTCCACGGTAACCAGAAATACTTCTTCCTTCGCGACCAGAAATACTCGTTCCAGCTTCACCTGACATACTTGTTCCATAATCGCCAGAGATACTTACTCCATCGTCGCCTAAAGTACTTCGTATACGTCCGCGATCATCCCAAGTGAAGTTAGGAGTTCGAAGGTGTTTTAGATCGTAACCTTCGACAACAAGCCATCTGAAATAGCTAAATTGCCCCTGGCGAATAGTTTCCAGTGCTGGATCGAGTCCTGCGTCCAATGCGGCCTTGACGAACGAGATACCGTCATTGTAAGCGTCGTCTGCGCGAAGATTTTCGATGGTGATTTTTTTCATTGTCGTTATTATACCTTGTGTTCGTGAGGGTTGGAAAAATTCAATTCTCTATACGCTATAATTTCTTCTTCTGAAAGATTACATTTCCAATATTTTCTATTTGGTTTCACTCCTTTGATTATCTTTTGGCATTTCAGGCATATTGCGTTGAAACATTTTTCTTCTTCTTCTGGAACATAATAAAAATCCCATTGATGTTGGCATTTATTAAACATCCTAAACAGTATTTTCTTTATCATGTTACTTTGTGTGTTTTGAATGTGAGAAAATCGCGCGGATTACCGTTTTTGTCTTTCAAACTGAATTTTAACATTACGCTTTTATTATACCCTCACGTTCTGAGGGTTGGAAAATTTTAAGGGACGGCTGAATATTAATGAAAATCACCGCCCCAACCTTATGATCGTCTCAATGATCGTCTCAAACACTACGAACTGCTTTTAAAACACAAAAAGCATAAATGTGTTTGTCAACTAAGCGCCAAAACATCTCTCATGAATTAACGCTCTTCTTGCAGGGCTCATTACGAGCCGTGGATCGAGGGCATTGACATACCCCCAAATTGTTACGGGATCATTCCAATGAATTGGAGAAAGCGATAGAATAAATAATCAAGGCAATCAATCGCATCGCCGATCAAATCAATCATGCCATAAACAATCATCATTGGAGTTGTGCCTCTAGTTTTGTGATTGCTCGATCAAACATTCCCTGAATATCTTTTGCGGTAGTTTCCGGCAAGTCGTTAAAATAAGGAATCGACTTGTTGCCTTCAGGAAGTTCATTTTCTAACTTAGTCAATGCTAAAATGTCCCAGTTTGTTTCGCAAGGAATTGCTATTAGGTGAAATGCAGTGTGCATCGCTCCCATAGCACAATAGCAAGTTGCTTCTTTACTTCCAATGCAAACATTCACACCGTCGGCATTGCGAGCGTAAAAATTTTGCGTCCAGCCCTTCTCTACAATAAGATTTCTGGCTTCCTGAAGAGCAATAAGTGCTTTGCGCATATCTTCGATTTCTTCTGTCGTTTCCATGTCTTTGTTATACCCGACGTCCGTGAGGGTTGGAAAATCTTCGCTCATTCCTCAACCTCTACGAACGCTAGTTTCACGCGCTTCCCATGCTTGTTGCGCAGAAGAATTGGCGTATCCCAACCATTATGTTGGATGTAGCCGTTACGTTCGAGGGTGTCAAATTTTGTAGCCATATCAAGTAAGTTTGCCCAACTGAGATCGAATTCGTCTGCAATCTCCTGCATGGTTGGTGGTCTGAAGTTCTCAATTGTGAACTTCTCAAGAAACGCCAAGATATTTTCTTGGTATCTGTCTAGCACAACTACTTCAGCATTTTTTAGATCGGCTGCCGCTTCGTAGAGTTCGTCTTGCCAGTACCCATGGTCAACGTACATGTTGTTGCGCTGTGCTTGACTTTCCCACTTGTTGGCATCAAGTGTCTTTTCGCATTGAATTACTTGACGTTTCGACCTGTCGTATCGTTCTTGCTTTGTCATTATTCATCCCCGTAAAGCCTCATGCGCTTCTCTTCAATCTTGCGATTTCGTCGCTCAGCTTTTCGTTCCTTATCTTCATGAGCACCAAACCCAGAGTACGAATTGTGTCCCGTAGGTGGAAACAGATTCACTTCTTCAGTTCGAGTTTTATTTCCCAAGGTTAAACGAATCTTGGTTTTAGCTTTCTTTGCCATGTCTTTATTATACCTTTTGTGTGTGAGGGTTGGAAAAACTAATTTTCCCAGCTAAGGACAAATAAATGGTCGGCCCAAGAAACTTTATAACCTAAGTCCATAAGAGTTTTGGTCACAATCTCTCTTGCTCCTTCAGACAAGGGTTGAACAATATTGCGCCATTGAACGTTAATAATCTCAAGTTTGTATTGGCCATCTCTTGCTCGTGCTTGACTGGATTCCAAAACAATATCTACAAAATTACTTGAATCATTATGGTCTTTTTCATCTCTTTCGGTGCGCACACGATCTGCTATAGATCGTAGAGATTGCGCCGTAGGAGTTTTGGATTTTTTTTCGTCTTGGATTGGTAGCATGCCTTTATTATACCTTTTGTGTGTGAGGGTTGGAAAATTCAATCATAAAACCGACGGACTACATATTGGAATACCCAATCCTCAAAAGGATAATCATTTTCATCAAAGTAGTTTTTGACAAAAGCTCCAGCGGCGGCTTCAGAAGTAAACCTGCCGGTGGACTTTTGACCCGCAAAGTCACACCATCCTCTTCGGTCTATATTAACCTCAATTACGTAGTATTCAGAAAAAGGAACCAGCATTTCATTGAAAAATTGCCGCGCGTCGGGCAATTTTTTGAATCTCCTATTTGCTTCCCGCCCGTAGCCCGTATCATAGGTTACTTGGAACTCGGGTAATCGGTTGGGTTCCGGTTTTTCTTCCCATGCAGGCTGATATAAAAATAGTCGCAAAATCCTATTGCCATTTTCCACTTTTTGGCAAGCATTAAGTTTAGCAATTGCGTAATCGTTCCGCTCAATAAAAGTTACACCATTGTGAGTAACTTCTCTTTCCGCGAATTCAGTCTTTGAGTTGAATCTTGGCTTCCTAGTCGTATTCATGCCACTTTCCATGTGATCATATCTTCCGTTTGTACAAACTCGCCTGTGCTTTCCTCATCAATAATGCGGTACTTCGTGCCTTCTTTAAGAACAGCAATTTGCATAACTGCATGCTCTCCATAAGCAAGCTCTTCCAACTCTTCAACCACTTGAACAAGTGCAGGGTCTGTACGCTCAAATATGAAGCAAGACATCGTGTATTTCTTGTAAAGTTCTCGCGATAATCGTTGCTCATCTTCGGAAGCTTTTCTATATTCTCGCTGGTCAAAAATAATACCAACACGCTCTTCCGGTGATACCGTCCAGTATTCATTGACACCGCGCTTGTTTTTTTCTACGTAAAGCGGAATGCCTTTTAGTTCAGCATAGCGCTTCATTCCTTCTTCGCTAATGCCAAACACACCTGGCTCACTATTGTAGACGATCTTTACCATCTTCTCTGTGTTCATGTGTTTATTACACCTTATATCCGTGAGGGTTGGAAATTAATCCTTAGGCCTGATCTTTACAAACAATGACTCCAAAAGATCCTTTAGGAGACCTGTAGCAATTGCATAGATGATGAAAAATGCCCAGAGATGTGGGATGGTTGCTGGGCTGATCAAGAGATTGATAATCCACACAACAATAAAGAAAACACTAAGCGACTTAATCATACTCCAGGTCACTGCCAACTTCCTAGCGCCGCGAATTTGATCCCTAGTCAACTGACCGTCAAGGGCCTGGATTGCCGGGTGCCGCTTATCTCTTGGGTCAGGGACAAATGCTTCTTCATCGTCTTCACCATTTATGTTAACCATGAGATTCATCTTAGGGGGAGCGTACTGATTGGTTTTATAGATTGGTTTTTGTCTTTCGTTCTTCATGTCTTTATTATACCTTTAGATTGTGAGGGTTGGAAAATCTGGGCAGATGCGGTTCTCGAAGTTTTAAGCTACTAGCCAATCGGTTTCGTCATAGATTTCTACGAATTCCTCCGCATATGGACTACTTATTCTGTATTTAGTACCTCGCGCGATTTCCACAATTCCCAACTCTGAGCGCCTTCCGTTAGCTTCTTCTCCTAATTCCTCCACTACTTGGACGAGTGCTGGGTCCGCACGGTAAATTTTTTCAGAGCACAAAATATAGTTGTTGTATAATTCAGCGGATAACTTGCGAGCTTCCCAAGTAGCCTGATTCCATTCGTAAATATTGTATAGTGCTCCTGTGCGCTCTTCCGGCGGCACCGTCCAATACCGCCAGCCTGTTAGTCCATCATCTTCTACCCATAGCTTGATACCTTTAAGCTCGGCATATCGGCGCAAACCTTTATCACTTAGGAGAAACATGTTGTCGGATTTGTTTATCACAATTTTTACCATCGGCGGGACTTCAGGTTCTACAAGAAACTGACACGCACGATCATGTTCTAAAATCTTGCCGTCTACCAGGTCTGCCATCACGTAGTTTTCGCCAGAATCGTCGTTCGATATTGCCGTGATAAGTAGTGTATCCCGGTCTACGATGGGCCAAGCATCCGGTACTACGAAGTATTCCATAGCTGAAATATGCTGTCCGATAAACCGTGCAGCTTCGTTGGGGTTGATTTCGATAATTTCCATTGTTTTTTCCTCGTGTTTATTCTACTCGGTGATTGTGAGTCTCAATTAGTCGTTATTATACCTTGGGTTCGTGAGGGTTGGAAAATTTAGTGTTGACATTCGAAGATGACCCATGCACCTGCGTAGCATCTGTCAAGTATACCCGTTACTGCCAAAAGTTGGTCAAGATCGTCAAAAAGATTCATAATAAGAGCAAATGTAATGTCAACCATGAATGCGTGAATTAGTTTATAAACTTCAAGGCAACAAATGTATGTTCGCACTCCATCTCTTTCGCCGATTAATTGGCAATCGCTAAAATGAAAACAATAATCTCCGTGATCGAAAATTCTGTAGCCGCAGCCTGCAATAGCATTTGCGCCAATTTCCAAAAGCACATGATTAATTAACTTTACGGAGATATACGGGTCAATAGAATGGAAGTAAAGTAATCCTATCATGTCCCGGTGATTATTCGTAACTACAGTGGTCATTGTTTTGTTAGATTTTGTTGTCTTTAATGTAGCTTGCGATTGAGTCAAGGTCGTATGGTAAGCTAAGCTCAGAGAAATGCTGCTCTAACTCGCCCATCCACAGCGGCTCACCGTTTGTAGTGGCGAAGAAAGTACCATTTTCGCACTCATAAAGCCGAGCAGCTTCATCAAATTGTTTTCCATTGTCGCAGATGAAACGGAATCGAGAGCCAACTGGGTAACTGCCGTTGAGAGATGAAGAACCGAAGTATTCGAGGTCGAGAGGGTAAGTATTGTGCATAGCGGTTTGCCTTTGTGTCCTTTATTATACCTTTAGTTTGTGAGGGTTGGAAACCGCGCGGATTAGGATACCATTACAAAATCACCATCGTCATCTAGTTTATAGAATACGTTCGGAAGAATTCCGTTTTCTCCGACATATGCCGTTTTAATGCGGCAGCGTGAACCGCCCATAAACTCAATAACTAAAATTCCATTGTCGCCGGATGCGCATTGTCCACCATAACCCGAAGTACTTGTTCCACCATAGCCTGAAATACTCGTTCCATAGTCGCCAGAAGTGCTTTTTCCTTCGCGACCAGAAGTACTTGTTCCATGGTATCCAGAAGTACTCGTTCCATAGTCGCCAGAAGTGCTTTTTCCTTCGCGACCAGAAGTACTTGTTCCATGGTATCCAGAAGTACTTGTTCCATGGTATCCAGAAGTACTTGTTCCTTCGCGACCAGAAGTACTTGTTCCATGGTATCCAGAAGTACTTGTTCCATGGTATCCAGAAGTACTTTGAACGATTCCTTCCTCATTCCATGTGAAGTTAGGAGTTCGAAGGTGTTCTAGATCGTAACCTTCGACAACAAGCCATCTGAAGTATTCAAATTGCCCCTGGCGAATAGTTTCCAGTGCTGGATCGAGTCCTGCGTCAAATGCGGCCTTGGCGAATTCAATACCGCTATCGCAAGCGTCGTCTGCAATAAGATTTTCGATGGTGAGCTTTTTCATTGTGATTATTATACCTTGTGTTTTTGAGGGTTGGAAAATTCAGGAAAGATACGTGCCTGCCGCAATGCAATCTTTAATCATGCTTCTAGTGCTGGCAGATACTGAATCGTACATATTCCATCCTTCAGCGTTAGTAAAAACATCACCATCAAATAAGCGAAGCACGCCAGCCTCGGCATTATACGCAACAGACTTTGTAACGCAAGTAGCAACAATGCCATCAAATGCTGGAGTTAATTCCGGGAAGTTAATAGCATTTCGAGCCGCTAAAAGCGCATATCTTGCCGAATCATTACAAGAAGCAAATTCGGATTGAGAAGCGTATAACTTCGCCCATTCGAAGGCAGAAGTTGGTTCCGATAATTGATCATACTGATAACACAGAACTGAGCGATAAATATTATTGGCTTCTTTATTAAAATCTTCCAATTGATTTGCACTCAGTTCCTTGCCTGCAATACGTAAATTAAGAAGCCATACAGCGTGATCAATCACAAAGCCGACAACTGGGTAGATATTTCGATCTAAATCTAGTGCGAAGGTGAGAAGATATCGGTTAAATTTAGCATTGATGATTAGTTGATCGGCGTTTTCTTCGGAAATGTTCATTGTCGTTATTATACCTTTAAATTGTGAGGGTTGGAAAAACAGTTAAGACCATGACTTCAGCTTAGGAATTTGATTTAGCATCCATAAGTATTCTGGGTTGTTTCTGTCATTAGCGCTCCAATACCGCGTTAGAAACATAAGAGTCCTAAGATCGTAGAATTTGACACCAAGTTTATTTGCTTTAAACATGGATTCCAAAGCGGCTTTTACCCATGCTCTTGCTTTAGTGCTACCTTGAGTCAAAACAACTCGTTTTAAACTAAGGTCATCTACCCCGGTAACAACCCACTCTCCGCATACTATATTAGCGTTTAGGGAAAGCATGCCTGAATGTAGATTTGCTAATTCTTCTGAGTTACGAAACTTATGTCCACAAGAATCAATGATAGGAAATTTCATCGCACGAACCGAAAGTGGCTTACCCAGGCTTTTTTTATGGTAAGATAAAGCTGTTGCCATTAGACAGTTGGCCACCCGCAATTGCTGCGCAACCCATTTTTGAGTGCGTCTGCCGCTTTCTTGCCATTTTTGAGACCAATTGGTGGCAAGTGAATGTCGTGTGCTTCATCCATAGTGATTTGGATGGCCCCGTTAGAATAAAGGGTAATGCTGACGACATCATTGATTAAAAATTTTGGGTGTGTATAGGTCATCCAGGAATTAGAAATACCCTTGACCAATTCCCAACCACTCCAATCGTATCCCTGAAATTCTTTTGGAACCTCAGTTCCGTCGGCGAGCGTGTTTGAGTTTTTGTATTTTCTCATTGTGCTTATTATACCTTGTTCGCTTGAGAGTTGGAAAATTATGCTTCGATTAATTGTCGGAGTAGACCCGAAAAGTTAATATCACTCCACTTTACGCCAGTTTTACTATTTGGGGTGATGGCGATCAGTGCGCAAACCGCCCAATGAATTTTCAATTCAAAGATAGTATCATTATTATAATAATTGAGATAACTTAAAGTATGACTAAGGCCATATTTGATTGCGAACGAATGAAGTTCAGGAAAGTCATAGTTGTCACGTTCAGGCTCAAGATTTGTGATCATAGCATCCCAATCATCACCTACTCCTTCTTAATCTGCAATCGGCTGGTATTGCTTTAGCAACTCCCACACAAAAGCAACAATCAGCGTGAGTCTCTTTTTCTCCTTTTCTTTATCGCGACCAGTACCAGCCGCAAGCGGAAGAAATGCCTTCCACTTCTTAGTGTTTCGCATCCTGCCGGGCATTTCATCCTGCATTCTGACAATAAATTCTCCAATAACATTACTCATATAATCTGGAGTTACGTCAGTGTGAGTGCCAGTGACCGCGAGATTAATTGCAACGATGGAGCAGACTGATGTTTCGGTTTCCGTGCCACGTGAGAGTGTTTGCCCGACTAAGAAATCCGCGATCTTCTTTTCTTGTGCTTCAGTGATGGTGCTCATGGGATTATTATACCTTGTGTTCTTGAGAGTTAGAAAAACGCGCCAGATTAAATCTAGACCGGCACCTTCATGCTACATACAAGTACTTGTCCATCTAGCAAAATCGCTTTAATACATGCAAGATAGACTTTTACCATATATGCGTTATCGCCCCATTTATCTCGCGCCAGCGTTTCAGTGGTCGCGTTGTATTCAAAAACATCAGTGGGATGGCCATGAGCATCCAGATGCTCTTTGACTTCAGGCCCAGTGTATGCAAGCACATAGTCGCCACAAATTTCGAAGATACCATACTTTTGTAACACCGCGCGATAGTGCTCTTTGAAGAATGATCCCCGCTCACGCAACTTATTAGCGGTTTCAAGTTCATCCTCAAATTTTCGTTTACTGAACCACGAGAATACTAAACCTTCGTTGATATTATGGTCAATACGCAAGTCCAATTCAAACAAGCTCTTTCCGTTTTCGAAGAGTTCCATCTGATTTGGTTCGTATTTAAAAGTTTTATCGCTCATGTGATTATTATACCTTGTTCGCTTGAGAGTTGGAAAATCTAAATGACTTTGTTAATTACGATTTCAAAACCACCATAATAACCATTGTGTTCATTGTGATTTGCAAAAGAAATGTTGCCACGATCAGTGATGATTACCAAGAATTGAATTGCACTAGAATGTGAATCCATCATATCAAATTCATCATCGACCCATTCTTCCGTTGCTTCTCGCAATTCTATTGAGAGAAAAGTTGCGCCTACATATTCGTCCAGACCATCATCTGTGGTCATATAGCGCCTTTCACAGCAACTTCGCTTGCTGTCGTAGATGTCAAACAGATTGTCACCAATAGAGAGCCTAAGTACACTATAATCGCCTGATTGACCAAGGACAATTGACGTGATTTTTCGGCCAGATAATTCATTGAGATCTTCTAATTGCACGTGATTATTATACCTTGTTCGCTTGAGAGTTGGAAAATCTAAGCGTTCCAGCGGGCGTTACGCAGTGATTCGATCACGGTGCGTTGGCTTACTGAATCGTTCCAATCTGCCAAACTTTCTGATCCATATCTTCGGCCCAGTGCCGCTTTATAAAGATCATAATCAAACTTTTCAGTGTTCATATCATGCACTGCTCGCATAATTGCTCCCTGAATACACCATGATTTTGCATCTGGACTAAGAGCCCAGCAAGGTCGCTGGAGCCAATCTCGCGCGTTTGTGAGCTTGCAATGGCCAATAGTGACAAGTTCTTCAGCACGACGATAAACTTCTGCTAGTTTAGGATTTCTCATGGTTCGTTCCAGAAACGCAAATCAGTTTCATAATAACCGCCATAACCACAAGTGTCACAACCATCAACATCATCACGCCCAGTTTCTGCACCCTGGTTCACGCCAAGAATCTTAGCGATTTCTAGGTATGCTGTTAGCGTCGAATATGATCCGTGGAACGAGACATAATCACTACCACCGCGAACAGTAATGTGATATCCGTCGTCTCGCGTTTGAATCGAAAATGTGCCACGCTCGCCAAGCCAAAAAACTTTCTTGATCGCTTCAATCTGTTCTTCGGTTGGTTTACTGTAGGTTTTCTTCGCAGGTTTGCTCATGTTTTTATTATACCCGTGCTGCCTGAGTGTTGGAAAGGGCCACATCTCTTACCCATAGAGGAAGATCATTCTTTGCCCAGGTAGAAAGAACAAATACCGCGACAACGACAGCGCACTTAATCGTTGGGAGAACAACCGTGCCACTAACATTGAAATCAAACGAACTTCGTTGCCGCCGCTGCAAAAATAGATCGGCTGGTCTATTATAATCAATTCTAGGCTTCAGAAGATTCATATGAGTGAACATTGCGCTATCACCAAATTCAGATAACAAGCGAGTGTGGCCGTAGTAATTATGCCAACCTGCCAACAGGTCAGCAATCTCATTATTGTCTCGAAGTTCTGGATTCTCAATCTCTGAGAAAATAAGATCGGCAAGTTGCTTTGCTTCGGCAGCAGAAGATACACAAATGTTTCCGCACAAACACCTAGGCATTGGCTCCGATTGCTGATATGGAGCTTCAATGTTTAATCGAACAGGTTGCAATGGCTCTTGTCCAATATAAAACCGATATCCATTGGAAGTTTGGATGGTCATCTTATCTTTAAAGATGCGTTGCCAGCCATCAAAATTGTGTGATTTAGTCCATTCGGGCAGCTCTGAGTTGTGCATGCGTTTATTATACCCACGTGGTCTGAGTGTTGGAAATTGTGGAGAGAAGATTTCGGAAACTTCCTCCACAATTTCGATTTAGTGATTAGGTTCGAGGATCGTAATACTCTTCGAAGTATTGAGGTTGCCGAGGCACAATTACATCAACTGATTCTAGTGACTCCAATAGCAACTCTGAAGCTTCATCCAAATCCTTCAGGGCGAGCAATCGAGTTTCACCGTATCCAGCAGTGGTGCGCCTAAGCGCTGGATAGAACGCCATGTATCCGCCACCGTCGGATACTGGTAGTCGTTGAATATTAATGTCTAAACTTGCAAGATCAATCTTCATTTTTTACTCCATTTCCCAATCACGACCATCTACACCCGAGTCTTCCCAGAAATCGTCGTCATCGTCATAGCCCTCGTCCTCATTTTTATCGCCGATGAACTCAATGGTAAACTTTACAAGTTCACCATCCACAAAATACCCATCTCCAGAATATACACCGTCGCCAAAGCCTGTGCTAGATACAAATCCATAAGTATTTACTACACCGCACATTGTTTCTTGGAGGGTGATATCGCAACAATCTCGATAAAATCCAGGCGTTTCATAATCTCCGCCATCCTCATAGATTTCAGTGTCAAAGATTCCAAACTGACCAGAGTCCACAGGAAATTCACCTAGCGACTTAAACTCGGCGCTCTTTATAAAGCAATAGTCTTTGTGGAGGATTGTTAGTTGCCGCACTCTAGTATAATAGCCTTCATCGCAGCGCACATATTCAACGATTACATTCCATTCTCCATTTTTGGCCGGAGTCGTCATGTCGGCATCGTAACATGGGTCGGTCAGGTAAACCTGACCGGACTTGATCTCAAAAGTGTGATTTGTCATCGTTTTTATTATACCTTTAGATTGTGAGGGTGAGAAACTTACTCACCCGTATTGATAAGAAACTTATTGGAGATAGCCTTGAAAGACATGCGTCGGCCATTTAAAACTTCTTCTCGTTCGGGCCTCCAAACTAACCCTTCTCGCTCAACCTTTGGATTGAGAATCGACTTACCTTCTGCCATTTTAAGGATTTCGTCCACAGTGGTACTAGAATTAATCTTACCCCAAGTAACCCACGGAACCCATTTCAGGCCAAGGTTCTCAACGTAACCTTTCGCTGTGTTATTATCTAAATATCTACCGGATTTAATATGGTAAACATTAAATACATAGAGTTCGGTTTGTGTCAAATCGTACATATTCTTTTGAATACCTGGGCCAATTAATTCACCCTGGATACAAACACCCTCTTCTAGCTTGTTAGGAAGGTCATATCGCCGCGCGATCTCCCAGAAGGCGTTCCCTTCAGTTTCCTTTAGGTCCAGATTTCGGCTACACACGCCAAAGTATCCATCTTGACGGTAGAAAGTGGCTGAACTGCCATTCAATTTTTCGTTTAATACAAACAAAGTGTTATACATGGCAGGAAAATATTGTGACAAATTCTGGACTCGCTCCTCATCGGTCTTGATAAGAAAGCCTGGAAAATCGCCACGTGCTTGGCCAGCAAGTTGCGCAGGAATTTCTCGCTCCCACTTCAGGACACCCAAATCCCAGGTAACATCTTTCCCAATGCAATCATCATTAATTAAGACCTCACGAATTCCATCCTGAAGATCAGTGTAGTATTCATCAGAGCCATCCTGATAATAAGTCGGAATAGAAGAAAGAGGGCAAATCAAACCCTGGCTAATCTGTTTTCTGAGCGAAATCGTCTGCAATCGCTCTCCAGCAACACCCTGGTAAACACGTGGCTCCTTACCCTTAGAAAGAAATGGAGCGATGCTGTGCGGTACCCAAGAGTCAATCTCAAGATACACAATCTTTTGGCCGACGCTATAAATTCCCTTCTGAATTACGGCCTTCCATCCGTTTACAGTGGCGACCTCGATGGCATCCGCTCCATCAATCGGCTGAATGTCTTTGATGACTTGAATCGTTGCTAACTTTCTCATTGTGTTTATTATACCTTCAGATCGTGAGGGTTGGAAAAACTAAGCCATATCAAGCTTCCGAAGCATTTCTTGCAAAGAAATCAAATCGTCTGGATTTAATTCGTCAAAGCTGTAAGCCCTGACGAGTTTAACTGGATGATGATCTTCAACGCCACAATCGCTATCGAGAAAGAAAAACCGGTCTTGCTCGGTTAATGGCGTTGTATTATTGCCCTTATAAACCTCAAAAGTTTCTTGATCAAGATCAATAACGTAGCACCATTCACAAAATAGTGAATCTGCTGCGAACTGCTCGTCGTCTTGAACTGGCAAGATTTCGTCACCTTCATATTCGTCAAGGTATCGAAGTAATTCAGCGCCGTGAAGCTTGTAGGATAGCCAAGGATATTTTTCGTGCCAATCTGGAGTGGATTGCAAAAGTAAATCATCTTCAGATGCAAAACGTACCTTCGACATCAATTCTCGAATCCGCTTTGCGCCAGCATGCTTAATGAATGTTGCAAGATCAAATCCTAGTCCGGTCAGGTAGCCGTCGCTATTCCCATACTTAGACAGCCTAGTTAGGCCGTCAAACTTAACAATTGTGAGGTTTCGTGTTCCCATGGTGTTTATTATACCTTTAGATCGTGAGGGTTGGAAAATCGCGCGATTAGAGGCTCTTGATCTGAGTCTCTTCGAATGTAATTCGTCGGTAGCGCCCAAGCTGATGTGGCAGAACCTTTGTTCCAGGACGATCTGTGGTAGCCCAAGCTCCATTATAATATTCGTCTGTTGGTTCAATAGATTGACCAACTTCAGGATACAAATAGTTGATATTCAAATAGCCAATAGAATCCACATTAACACTGATTGGTCTCATATAATTGTGAGAACATTTCTCTTCAATCTTTGTACCAAACCTATATGCAGCAACGTCAAAAAGATCGACTTGGCCGTTCATTTTAGTAAAATACACGTCTCCCGGCAATAGCATATCTCCGGCGCGAAGTTCAATCCAATTATTTTTAATCTCTCGTGGAATTTCATACCAAACACAATGCTCAAAACATGCGTGTTGATTTCTGTCGGTATGTGAGTGTGTGCTGTAAGACTTAACGACGATAGAGCAAAGATGAAGCACTCCAAGAAAAGCATTTAGTGTCTCTTCTTTCTGAAACCTGGCCATCTTTAGGCCAAAAACATTTTCATCCTGATCAATCGAGTGTCGAGTAAAGATTGTGCGTTGTGTGCTCATTGTGTTTATTATACCTTTAGATTGTGAGTGTTGGAAAATTGGAGCCGAGCAGGAGAATCAAACTCCTCTAGAGGCATTACAAGTGCATCTTCGTCTCAGACGGCCCGGCAAGTTTTTCTTCAATCTTATGCTTTTTTTGATTGCAGCCATAACAGCAGATCACAACAAAGTTTTCTTCGTCTTCATACCTGCCAGAACCTTTCGAATAATAATGATCAAGTGTGGCAAAATTATCTGGCAAAGAATCACAATGGTCTTCGTTATAGACCACGACGCCGCCGCAATACGCACAATTGTGTGTTTTTGTTAGAAGCCACTTCCTTGTGGCTTTAGTGCTATAACAAGTATTTTTGTTTATGAATGACCTTGGGGTGTCAAACTTTACTGCAAACAGTTCTTCAATACGCTTCGCCATAGAGATTCATGATTATTCCCGCCGAAGATAATCCGGCGCTTTAGCTTTGGATAGGAATCGGCATTCCGTGTGTTTATTATACCCGGAATTCCTGAGGGTTAGAAAATCGCGCCATTAGAGTTCCTCAATCACTTCAAACCGCTTGCAGCGAATCTTTCCACAATTGTGAACTAATGCTGCCACATCATCTAGGTGAATTTTTACCTTGACAAGTTTTTCATCACAATATTCACAAGCTTTCTCTTCGGTCCAAGCGGAAAGACCGAATGAATTTTCTTCGTCCAGACTGTGATCTGCGTGAGCTTCGTAAATACCACCTAGTTCATAATGGTATTGAAAGTTGTATTTAGAATAACCATCTGAGCGAATACCTTTGAAAGCAATAACATAATCACCATCGAGTTTGTATAGATTGCAATTTTCAATTACCTTTCGTTTGGTTTCTTTATCTGCGTATAGCCAGTTGTTTTCTGGTAGTTCCAGATTGTGTTTGGTTCGGAATTCATCGGAGAGTTTTTGATAGTAGTTGATCCAAGGCAAAGACACACGATCAGAATTACGTTCAATGAATTCCTCAGAGAGTTTTTGATATTGACTTATGTAATACCAAGCCACACGATCTGCATTTCGATTAATGAACGCCTCAGAGAGTTTTTGATATTGACTTATGTAATACCAAGCCACACGATCTGCATTACGTTCAATGAATTCCTCGGATAATTTTTGATATTGACTTATGTATTCCCAATCCACACGATCTGCATGGCGTTCAATGAATTCTTCGGAGATTGGTTTCTTGTAGCTTTCGTAGTTGTAAAAATCAAATTCTGGTGTCATGTGTTTATTATACCTTCAGAGTGTGAGCGTGAGAAAATCGCGCGGGTTCCGTCAGCCCATCAAGATAAGGAGTTATTATAGTCCCTCAAGAGAAAAACTGTAATTGGATGATTCCGATCTTTAATCTCATCACAAATAGAAGCAACATCACCTTCCCAATGGTATTCTGTGATTGCAGAAATAGAATCATCAGAAAGGTGATTTTTAAGGATGTATTCCAAAAAATGATAACACACTTTTCCGGGATACATCGTCCAGCCATCTTTGACGTAAATCGGCATCGCACGAGCGTCCTCCATCAATTCGCGGATTCGATTCACGATGGTTTCAGGAAGCTGATTTGATCCGACTAATGGTGCCATTGTTCTTTCCTCAGAAAGTACTGATCGTTCCAGTTAGCTTATCAGCCTCAATGTAAAGATGATCACTTGGAAGATTAAACTTACTGGCGGAGAACCTAACAGAGCCGTCTTTCTCGACCTTGTAGTTGCCATTAGGGTTTGGAACGATTTCTACGGTTAAGCCGTTGCGACTTCGCGAGATCATTACTCGGCTTCCAGGCTCAATGCCCGTGTGTTTTGCTCCAGCAACTGGAATTCGCAAACGATTGCGGCTTCCAGTTCGGGAAATAAAGCTTACTTCGATGGATTTCAGTTTGTGATTGATTTTGTTCATTTTCTTTTCTCTGCTCAATAGCGTTGTCATTATTATACCCAAACGCGCTGAGGGTTAGAAAAAAATCCATCAATTCAAGCTCATCAATGCAGTGGCATCGTCTTTGCCTTTCATATATCCAAACTTAAAAACTCTGAGAAACATGTCGTAATGCATTTGCTCTCGCCAGGTCCTGTCCTGATCTTCGTATAGATAGAGTTGATCTTTATACAAATAAGAATATCGATTGAAACTATCATTAATGATCTCTTTTTCAAGCGATTCGAAATCAATCACTTGGTGGCCACTTAAAACATGATTAGCGCCAGTTACGTAGCCGAAAGTTGCAGCGTAGTCTTCGCCAACATATGTATTAATTACACTCGACATTAGAAAAGATAGCTTGATTAAGTCAGTTTTTCTTTCAGACTGCCCAAGGTCAACTAATTTTCGAGCAGTCTGAAATTTTTTGCATTCAGAATTTGGTAACGAACTAAATTTGTATTTAATCATTTTTTCACCAGTGAATATGCAATGAGTCACTGGCAAAATTCCAGCTAGCCCCGTATCCAAGTTTTTTCATCATTTTTTCGATTTGGTCAATTATGTCTGCCATTAATTCTTCGCGACTAACATCGAATTCTGAAAGTTCTGAGAATTGACCAATCGTGAATTGACATTTATTTTTTCCTTTTTTAGCTTGCAATAAGCATTCTTTCGTAATTATCGGAATGGCGATCTCTACAATTTGTTTTACCATTCCGGAACGATCATTTATGGCTTTGTCAGTGATCTTGCGAATTTCGGAAGCGGTGTAAATATGATTTTCTGGTTTGTTGCTCATGGTTGTTTTGTGTGGGTCTTTTATTTCGGAGTAGTCGCCTCGCATCCATTTTGGCCAAGATAGAACAAAATTCGCCGTCTTATCGACGAAATTTCGTTCATCTCGCCTTTCTTTTGTGTCAGCTTTAAGCTCGATCCTCATTTAGTTTTTCCTGGTAAACTTGAAACTCTTGTTCACCAAACATAGCAAACACAATGGTTTCGAGGCTGGTTTCATTGACCTTGAGCCAATCGAAAATGGTTGACAATGCAATATCGCAAGCCTCTTCCAGAGGATATCCATAGATTCCAGTGCTAATTGAGCAGAAAGCTATAGTCTTAGCGCCAGCTAAAGTTGCCGTGGAAAGAATTGCAGTGTACACACTAGCGAGTGCGTCACTCTCACCAGATTCACCGTCGATCCACACCGGACCAGGAGCGTGAATGATTGATTGTGGTAAATTAAAACCACTGGTTAGGACCACTTCACCTGCCTTGATTGGGTTCGGGTACTGCTCTTTGAGATACGCGAGCAAATCTGGTCCGGCAAAATTATGGATTGCGCCGTCGATACCGCCGCCGCCACGAAGCCTTGCGTTTGCCGCGTTAACAATGATATCAACATCTTGATCGATAACCGATCCCCTGACTAGCTTAAATTCTTGTGTCATGTGTTTATTATACCCGTTGGTTTTGAGTGTTGGAAAGATTGTGAGGGAGGGTGGTGCATAGGTGGTCCTAATTTTATTGTGCAATTATGTAATATGACTGAAAAACAAAAACAACTTATCGAATCTCTTAAAGACTATTATAATCAACACGAATTTATATCAAAATTAAAGTTCCCTAGATCAACAACTATAAATAGGCATTTTGGATCTTGGAATAAAGCATTATCTCAGGCTGGAATTCCAACTAGAGAAAGAGTCACCGAGCGTGTTGAATTGGCATGTAAGAAATGTGGAGCATCATTCACGCGCCCGCAATCGGGAGTTCAGCAAAATAATTTTTGCAACAAATCATGTGCTGCGTCATATAACAATCGTGTCCAAAAACGCAAAAATAAACCAAAACAGGAATGTGAAGGGTGCAAGGCCGATGTCAATATTGGTATTCAATTTTGTAAACAATGCATTATTGATCGTCGCGACGTGCCTATAAGTGAGCTATTCTATGAAGGTAACAGAGCCAGTAAATACGCAAAAATCAGACATCGCGCTCGAAAATCTTACCTGAAGGAAAAACCATATGAATGTGCTGTTTGTGGATATAAGCTACATATTGAGGTGGCGCATCTCAAAGCCATTAGTAAATTTGAACCACATACATTGTTGTCAGTTGTTAACAATTTAAGTAATTTAGTTGGTTTATGTAAACGATGCCATTGGGAACTAGATAATGGACATCTTAAATTAGAACCAAATGAAATTGAAAAATGATCTTCATTAGTTTCGAACTGATTCGCTTACTTTTATGAAGAAATGGTGGGCACGCTCAGATTCAAACTGAGTCACTCTCGCTTATGAGGCGAACGCTAGAAATTCATACCAGCTTCGTGCCCAAAACCTATACATATCACAATCGTTACACTCAAGAACTACACTCAAAAACTTCTCTCAAGAACTACACTCGCCAGAGCTTCACTCAAGAGCTACATTTCCTTGCGACATTCTTATTATACACAATCGCTCTGAGTGTTAGAAAAACTGGTAGACGCGGTAGGATTTGAACCCACGACCTGACGGTTATATGCCACCTGCTCTAACCAACTGAGCTACACGTCCACTTTACACCCTTATTATACCCAATGGTTCTGAGCGTGAGAAAATCGCGCCATTAGAGTTCCTCAATCACTTCAAACCGAGTACAACGAATCTTGCCACCATTGTGAACAAGCGCTGCAACATCGTCTAGATGAATTTTGACCTTGATGAGTTTCTGATCACAATATGCACGAGCTTTCTTTTCAGTCCATGCGGAAAGACCGAATGAATTTTCATTGTACAGATTGTGATCTGCGTGAGCTTCGTAAATACCTCCCAATTCATAATGGTTTTGGAAGTTATAGACAGAATAACCATCTGATCGAATCCCTTTATAAGCAATCACATAATCGCCATCGAGTTCATAAAAGCCAAGATCTTCAATTGCTTTTCGCTTAGTTTCTTTATCTGCGTATAGCCAGTTGTTTTCTGGAAGGTTCAGATTGTGTTTAATGCGGAATTCCTCGGAGAGCTTCTGGTATTTGCTGATGTAATGCCATCCTACCCATCCTACACGATCTGCATTGCGTTCAATGAATTCCTCGGAGAGTTTTTGGTGTGCGCTTATACATAGCCAATTCACACGATCTGCATTGCGTTCAATGAATTGCTCGGAGAGTTTTTGACGGCTACTGATGTAATACCAATCCACACGCTTGGAATGTCGTTCAATGAATTCATCGGAGAGTGGCTGCTTGTAGCTATTATAGTCATTAAAATCAAATTCTGGTGTCATGTGTTTATTATACCCGTTGGTTTTGAGCGTTAGAAAATCGTGTGGATTAAGCGTTGACTTTAGCGTATGGATTGATGCCATAAGCGTTAATTAACAATTGTTTGTTAATTAACGCATCCTTACTCACGCGCTCTTCGAGTTCATATGAGCCATTTGAGATATCCATTGGCCATTTATATTCTTGGCAAAAAAGCTCCGAATGCTTCATCTCTTCCCAATCAAATTCTCGATACCAAGCAATCGTCAGATGTGCATTTTTCTGGCCTTTTAATAGTTCCTCATATCCTTTCTGAAGTAGGCGATATCGATGACTGCTGTGAACTAGTTCATCTCCCCACCAGATGGGCAATTCGCTATCTGAAACCAAATCACGATACATACACAATCGTTCCTTGCAATAATCAGATTTAAAGTTCCTATGATCACATTCAGCGATGCCAGCCGCAAGATAATCGATCAATGCTCCTGGTGTGGGTTTCCACATCATCAAGGCAGGATGGTTAGTCCATCCTGTGCGCGGCTTCCCGCTTTTCGTAGGCAGATCAAGTATCGTATCGAGCAACTGTGTGGTTTCGAGATTTTGCTTGACAAGTCTACGGTTATCTAAGCACTTGTGAGATTTCGCGAAATCAGCATACGGAACAAATGTTTGCATACGTTTATTATACCCTCGTTCTGCGAGTGTCGGAAAAAACTAGTCGCTTATCAAGCGGGTCTCCATAAACGAAAAATGCAGTGATTTCGTTGTAAGACTCACAATCTAAACTTCTGCGCGAATAACCAAGAAACTGGTCATACAGTTTGCGATTGTCAAAGGTAACAGAAGCAAAACGACCATCTTGCTCTACAGTGTAACTATCCTGATGACATCCGTCAAAGAATTTAATCAAATGACTCTTAAGATCTTCTGAATTCAAGCTGTTCTCCAGTTGTGCCCGTATTCTGCCTCAATAATATCCTCAAAACCTTCATTGTAATCGTTAATCCGATATATGGTACCTTTATCGACTTCCATGATTCTGATTTTACCACCATCTGCGTGAGCCGTATCACCTAACTCTTCAATTGTTTGAACAAGAAAAGGATCAGTGCGATCAAAATCTGTGTCGGTTATAGTGCCTTCGCGCTTGATGCGGTTAGATCGTGCACGCTCTAAAATAGTGGCCTTTTTTAAATCAGATATATCATCTAAGTAGCCAATTCTATTCTCTTCTGAAACAACCCAGTAATCTGGAAATAACCCATCCTCGACATAAATAGGAATCCCTTTAAGTTCCGCGTAACGTCGCATAGCCGCTTCGCTTAGGCGGAATGGAGTATAAGATCGATTGATTACGACTTTTGTTTTCATGTATTTATTAATTATGAGGGTTGGAAAATGAGGTCATCGCAATGGGTCGCATTTGACCACTCTAATGTAGCTGAATTTATTAAAATGGCCTTTCCACATGTATGTGTGGAATTTAATGCCGCCGATGTCATGGTACGGATATGTATTGCCATCAAGCTCTACATTTAAGTCGCTTTTGACAAAATCTTGAATTCTCTGCGCTAAATCCGCATCGTGAGTTGCACCGACGACATAAATATACGCATCTCTATAATCATTGAACGAATCTCCGCCAGAATAAACCACGTAGATAAGATAAATATCTTTCTTTGGATTGTATTCACTGATATTGGTACGCCAGTCATAACGTGAGTACTTTGTGCTTTTCTTAGTAGCTTTGCTAACACCAGTGAATTCCCATGTATTCCAGGTCTCTTCCGAGAATAAATCTGCTCCCGATTCGTGATTGAAATTAGCTATGATTTCCATGTGCTTATTATACCTAGTCTTTCTGAGGGTTGGAAAAATCCCAATTGGGTTTAACAATATGTAATAATGGATGATCTCCGACCTGGTCACCAGCGATCCACGCAAATGCATCACGCTTAGTTCTGAAATATCGTGATTTCCTAAAAGGTCCGATGTTGTTGATCACAATATCGTGTACAACGGCCCACGACATACTTCCGTTGCCCGTCTCGATTGGTGGAGCGATGAAGCGCACAATATCGCAATGTATCGAGCTAGAGCCTCCATAATCGTCATAATCTACGTAATCGTAATATGCAATAACTTCGTTATTTTCCATATTCAAAGCTTGATGATTTTGCCGCAATACGCACATTCAGACATATCATAATCTGGAAAATTTGGTTCGCGGTGTTGCTCTTTCCAAGTTCTAGTAAATCCCCAATGTCCACATTTGGTAGCGTGAACACGCAGAGCTTCTTTAAGTTCTGCGTTTATCTTGATCCAACTTGCTATTTCGTTAATTGTTTCTGGCTGCAATCCTATTTTTTCCATTAATCTTGCTCCATATTGTAATATTCTTTCGTTCGATTATATTTCTCTTCGAGAAACGTCGTGATTAATTTTCGCTGTGCGTCCACTAGTGCGCGAAGATGAATGCATTCGCGGAGTAATTCTTTTGGATTCTTCAAGAGATTAGCTTCCTCTGAAGGGTTCTCAGGAATATATTCTTCTCCGTTTAAATACCAACGTGGTCGATCTTTACTCTGCACAGGCGGCAAATAAGCTGGTCCTGCTTCGTTGTGTAAGTTGCCTTCGTAATAAAATTCAAGTAGTCCGCTAGGATAAATGCACGCAGGTCCGTTGGTTCGATGTAAAACACCACCCTTGTAATGAAAAGTCGTACCATCTTCAGATGAATATTCACCGTCGGCAATGTAACCTTCTTTATTGAGCCAATTAATGAAGTAAAAATTGTTATTATGCAGACATAGAGCGATGATCGCCTCTCTATCGCAATACACCTGCTCAGCATACTCAATAAGACCGCGAGGTGCCAATCGCTCCTGGAGATTTTCGATTGTTAATTCTAAAAGTTCTGGTTCCATGTGTTTATTATACCCGCACCAATTTGAGAGTAGGAAAATCTAAGATTTCCTTTTAGCGATGAAGACGCGGATATCCTTCGATACAATCGCCGCGAAGCCATGCGTGGGCCTGCCGCTTGTGCTTGAAAAGCAACCGACGCGGTTCGATTTTGCCATCGATCTCGATATCAAATGAAGCAGACCATGGAAGATGCGGCAAAGAGAAACCGTCTACCTTTTTTGGTCCATGGAATTTGGTAATATTGACTCTCGTCGAATGATCGCCACCACCATCACGATAGTTATCATCGTAATAGGCAATTACCTTAGTTTTCTGTTGACGGTGTTTCCGAAGCTCACGGTATGCCTCAAGCGTCATTTCGCGAGCTTCAGCCACTGTCTCACCTTGAGAATTAACACCTGGAATTTCCATGATGTAAGAAGAGAATCCACCTTCTTCAGCGGGCTCAATCACAATTGTAATTGTTTCGAATTCAGATTGTGATCTCTCTCTATTCTTGGCAACAGTGCGATCAAGACGATCCCAGTAACGCGCGAATTCTTCAGTTGTGTTAGTCATTTTAAACTATCCAGATACAGGGCGCTGGAATTTATTCGAGAACATGCCAGCAAATTCTCCTACCTTCTTTCCGAAGTAGAACTCGCCGATCTCGTACCATTCGCCATCGATCTGCTTTTGGTCGCCAGCCTTCAAGACATCGTCCTTTTCAAGCCGAATAAAATTCGTATTTCCGGTGTTTTCCATTTGTGCGTTTTGCATGGTCTTGTGTCGTATCAGTCGCTAAGTGGTCGCTTGAATTCAGCCGTAAAATCTTTCGTGCTCTTGCCAGCGTAAAAACCATCAACATCGCGCCATTGCTCAAGGATGAGGATCATGTCGCCTAATTCAATAGTCTCATCTTTTCCAAGCTTCCGAAAGTAAACTTCCGTTGCAATCTCCTTGGCGTTCAAATGAACACCGCCAGCTAATGCAGTCTCGTGCAACGCATTAAGCTCGTCAAAGGTATTCTCACCATTCTCTTGCTTCTTAAGATTAGCGCTATCGATTGAGTGGGAAATTAGTTTCAGGGTGATAAAAGTCACTACTCCCGTTAAAATAAGCGTGATTGCCCAAAACTCAGTGTTGGTAAAGATCATCGCGTAACTCCGATTGTGTTGTGTGTGTTCATATTTGTGCTCTGCTGTTGGTCAGCGATTTTATTATACCCAACGAATGTGAGGGTTGGAAAATCGCTGACCAATACGACGGTTAAATTAAGCGTCGGTACAAACCAAGTTGATAATCTAGAACTGGCTTACCAACAAAGTCTGGATCAACAACATCCCAATCGCCATCGTAAAATTCATCGCTTTTTTGAATAAGATCGCCAGGCTCAACATATAGAAAATCTCCCTCGGCATCAATGTTAATTGGTCTTCGGTAGGGAGAATGGTCATCAAGAGAAATCCTCTGTCCTACAAAGTGGCCAGGAACGGTTGCCCACATCGCACCATCGAATTGAACGTCATAAGGGAGCAAAACATCTCCTATTCTTAACTCAAGGTAAGAGTTTGGATTGCCTTCTTGGCCATCGTACATAACGAAATATTCAGGGTTTCTATTTTCTGAAAGAATATCTACGCTTTGAACGGTGATGTTAAGTTTTTGTAGAATTGTGAGAAAACTATTGAGTCGTGTTTCTCTTTCGAATCTAGCAACTCTAACATTTCTAATGGAACCGTGCTGGTCTAATAGTCCAGGATTGGTGATTTCTCGTGGAGCGGCGTATTCGGTGGCGAGTGTTTCGGTGGTTTGTGTGGTGGTTGACATAATAATTCCGTGGGGTTTCCCAATTTAGTTATACGATTTTTTTGAAAATATTTCCACCAAAATCTGAATTCTTGGAGGGGCCAGATTGAATTGAACAATCATTTCCTGTGCCACAGACAGGCGTTCGAACCGTTGAACTACAGCCGCTCTTAAAAACTTACACAATTCTGAACATTTGTTCTTAATTGATGTTTTATTCCTGCTTCTGCGACGATAGTTTCGTTGCTGGCAAAGCCAGCAACCAGAGCTTTCATCTCCACAGGCGTTG
>Ga0214923_10000310_pt1 | contig 74219 bp, 31 predicted proteins | sample LL1510_MetaG_FD_177993 | JGI IMG/M metagenome (GOLD analysis project Ga0214923, IMG submission 177993) | Freshwater microbial communities from Lake Lanier, Atlanta, Georgia, United States - LL-1510 | ecosystem: Environmental > Aquatic > Freshwater > Lake | place: USA: Georgia | collected...
TACCTGTAATTGTACCTGCTGTAGCATTTGAGCCTGTTGTAATATTTGTAGTGGTTAAACCAAATTGGAAATTAGCAGCATTGGCAGCACTTGTATTACTGAATATAGCAGGTACTGTATTGCCTACTACAATGTTAGCTACTGCGCTTGCACCTGAACCTGTGCGTGTAAGGCGTGTTTCACCTGTTGTATCCAACCATACTGCACCATTACGTATCACTGCAATGTTACCTGACAAATTAGCGTAAGCATACACATTACCTGCTGCGCCAATACCACCTTGTACTTGTAATGCTCCATTACCCGCTAATCCCGTAGCAAATGATGTAGCCTGTGCATTAACATTATCTGTACCATAAACAATGGTATAATCAGTAGAATTAGAATTACCAACAATTAAATTACCAACAATTCGTGCTCCACCTTGTACATTTAATGCACCACTAGATGTAGTTGATGTTGATGTATTTGTGCCATAAACGGTTAAAATAGATGATGCATTTGTTGACCCTGTGCCATTATTTGATGTAACATCAGCTCCAACAACTAGACTGCCTTTTGCGTACATACTACCATTACTGTAAATGTTTGGTCCTAGCGACAATGCAGGGTTACCACCAACTGAAATCAATACTGAACCATTTGCTACACTATTTGCAGCAATTTGTCCTTGCATATTGACGTTACTTGATGTTGTAGTTAATGTAATTGGGCTATTGCCTGTACTCACACTAAACGAGCCAGGTCCACTAAACGACATTGTATTAGCTTGTACTGAAAATGTTGAACCATTAGCAATTGCAACATTCATTTGTGAAGATGTTACGTTAGCGTTTGAACCTACGCTGAAGATCGGTCCTGACAACGATGGGGGTACTACACGTAAATTACCTTCAACTTGAAGATTAGCTTCAGTTGATTCTGCATAAGAAAGATATGATGCACCAACTGCTACAGAATTAGCATCAGTATAAACAATAGCATTATTGCTACCACCTGTAATTAAGTTACCTGTAACGTTACCTGCCAATGTACCATAGATAGTTCCACCAACATATAAATTACCACCTATACCTGCGCCACCTACTGTTGTAAAACTTCCTGTTACAGTAGATGTACTATTGGAATTATTTGTAATAGCGACAGGACCATCAAAACGTGCATTACCTGTTGAATAAAACCAGCCATTTGCGGTAAGATTACCATTAAAAATGGGATTGTTAACATCACCTGATGTTGTAACAACACTTGTCCACGTGCTAGTGAAGCCAGGACCACCATCATTCACCGCCACACTTAACGTGTTTGACGTTGGGTTAAACCACAATTGACCTGTAAGGGTATTAAGTGGTGCGTTTGCACTACAGAAGTTTTCTAACAAATGTACAAAATTTGTATCCAAAAATTGTCCATACCCATTATAATTTCTCCCAGGCAACTGTAACGTCGAATATGCCTGTGAAATCGTACCATCGGGTATGGTAGTTAATAAATTTCCATTAGTTTTAAGAATTTGATATGCCATTTTCTATTCCATCAATTTATATTTATCATATGGTCACCAAGTTGGTAAGCGTTTGTATACGTACTGTATAATCAATTTGTATTTGACGATTTAACGCTTTTTGAACAGGGTGAAAAATTGCGTGGCTCAATAATTTTGTTTGAACCGCACCTGTGCTATCTGTACCATAATTTGCTAGTAATCCTAACTCATCAAATACATATAATCCCTCATTGTTTGTTGCATTATCAAATGCTTGTTGCCCTGCAGGTTCACCATAATCTAACAAACATTGTACTAAAATATCAGAATACAACCGACCATTAATATGACTTACAATCATACGATTTCTTGCTGCATTTGTATTGGTTGCAATCGTATCATCAACAATCTTTTGATAAGTTTGGTTGTATAATGCAGCATTTTGTCCTGTAGTATTAGGTGGCAAATAAGTAATTAAACCTGTTTCGTCTACACTAGCACCACCATTACCAAATGCCATTTGATATATGCTGCCATATCCACGATTACTTAAGGTCAATGCAATTGCTTCACTCATGTTTTCATAATGAATAGCATTCTTTTTGTCTAAAAGAATCTCTCCACTTTTTGGGTCAGTTATTTTAATAAAACCTTCTATTGCTATGGTGTATTGATCGCTCATTTATTTTTCCATCAATCGCATCGTTTTTGTACAAAAACCTTGTTACTCTGTGGATCAAAAATTTTTATACCTGTGCTAAAATAAAAACTACCTTGCTCATTCGGTTTTTTAGAATGTTCAGTAGCTTCTACCTTTTTTTCTTCCACAATTTGCTTTTTATCTATCATTTTTATATTTATCTTTTAGTTACCTGCACTTCTTAGGAATTCCGCAGCAGGTGTTTCACTAATTTGTAATGGATTATTTCTACTGTCATTCCAAGAATATCCATAATATCCCGCAGGTAATATATTCTTAGGTAATATTGGACGCACTAAACTACCAACAGGTATAGATGGGTTTACAATAGAACCGTTTACACCACGTGTTAATCCACTAATGCTGTTATTGTCATGCTCTAAACTGAATTCAGTGAATCTAATATACTCACCATTAATAACCACTGTATTTCCAACCCATACAGTAATTTCTACACTTGTACCTACACTATAATAAGATTCAATAATGATTTGATTGTATCCATCAGGTGAGTAAGTCGCTATTTTTTCTAAATCATATGTACCACCACTTGTATAAGCAGTATATGACGTTGTGTTTAATGGTGTGGTTAAGTCACTATCAACATACAAACCAAAAGTAGTAGCACTATAACCTGTTACCTTAGCATAATAAGTTAATCCATTTATTTGTACCATGCCAACCACGTTATTAATCGTAACCGCATCACCATCCACTAAATCATGGTTTGTTGTTGTGGTTACTACACCTGTACTAGCCTGTGTAATACCACTTACTACTTTTGTAGCAACCATGTTTACACGACTAATTAAGTTAGAAACAAGATAAGGATCAGTTACAGTCAATGTGCTACCTGTGACTGTCTGCATTTGAATAATTGTGTCAAACAAACGATCTGCATCTTTTACATATAGGAATCCATCAGGTGGATCACTTGGGAATAGTTCGGTAGTGAAAGTAGTATGCTCAGGTGGCATTCTCATCACTGTTGGATCACCTGTCTTACTCAAATGTATAGTAAAATATTCTGCATTGGGCGTTGCCCCAAGCGTCATACTCAATATACCAACCTCATCAGTTGGGTAAATTTCACGGAAAATTTGTACTTGGTTATTGGTTAATGCATAATTTTCTTCAGCAACATGATATCCATTAACTGTAACCCACAAACGACTCTTGTCTAATATAACAAAGTCAGGTTGGTTTAGGAAATATTGATTTTCAGCAAACACATAACCTGCTCCTAAAATATCAGGTGAACCACCCGTTACATTAATCGTAAACGTTGTCGTAGTTGGTGCACTGATAATTTCAAAAGCAGTACCAAAATCATTTGCACCATCATAAGTTGCATCATTAGTTTTGTTTATTCTAACAATTTCACCTGCTCCATATGGATGAACATTGACCGTTGTTACTGTAGCCACTGTGCCTGATACAATGATAGAATCAATAGCGTTAACTGTAGTACCAATCAATGCTAATGTATTCAAACTTTGTTGTGCAGTACGGTTAAATGTTGTAACAGTCAACAAATCACCTGAAGCTTGTACAGGAATATTCAATGTTAACACAGCAGAATTAAGTGCGGGATTGAATGTTATATCATATGGATCACTAATATTAGTATTATCCTCATAAGATATTTCAATAATATCTCCTACAGCAGGTGCTACAACAAATTCAACGTATGGTGTATTATTACTATCATAGATAATATCATAATCTAATGGATATGTTTGTAAAATACCATTGATAGTTACAACAAGTGTTCCCAATGTAGTAAATGTTGGACTAAATCCATATACCTGCGAGGCTACTGTAGGAATACTAAACGTATCAGTATTGACATAGTATACATCACCGTGTTGTCCTACGGTAATTGTGTCATTATTAGATTCGACGATTAACGCATAAACATCACCATCTACTTGACTATCAACACGTGAGCCTGTCCATGTAATTCCTGAACCTGATAATGAATAAATTAAGCTTGTAAATGGTGCTATAGCATCAAACTCACCAACAATATAAAATACAGGTGACCCTAATGTTTGATAATTTGGTATGTACGCAATATCTGTAAATGGAGTTGTTGATGTTAGTGACAAGTTAATGTTGGTAATAGCCCATGTAGCACTAATTGCCAATCCTGCATAGTTTATGGTGTAACCATTTGCCCATGGTTGACCAATATTTGTTGATGCGTTGTTTTGACCTACGATAATTGCATTACCTGTTAATGGGTCATATGCCACTGAACGTAATGAACCAATATCATCACGCTCTGCTGATGGTGGTAATACAGTCCATACAGTACCTGCTGAATTACCTAATAATATAACACCCTGTACATAATTTGTGGCACCAATATAGGCAGTATCCGTTGATAATGGCGCACGTACATTAGGTAAATTATTGCAATCACCTACTACAATAAACCTTTGTCCACTTACATAATTGTTCCAAATTACTTTACGGAAGTTATACTTATGTGTGCTTGGTAAGGTTGTATAACCTGCTGTGGAAATAGTAACATCTGCCACGGTATAATCTGTCCATGTCACACCATCATTTGCACTAGTACGAATAGTTTGTGAATCACCTACTACAACAAACGTACTTGACACACTATTATATGCAATAGAATTTAAACTATATGCAGTAAATGCTGATTGTATTGCCCATCCACTGCGTGTAGAAGCAGCATTAACAATACCACTTGATGGTAGCGTAATCCAGGTTCCCAAATCACCAACAATAATAATCTTTGTACCACTTACTGCTACACTTTGTAAATTATTTCCTGTTACATTAATTTGTGGAACCCAATCTAATGGGTCAGTTGGGTCATCAATATTAACTAAAATAATACCATTATTACCTACAGCAACATAATATGTGTATGCTGTTGAACCAATGGTTACCGTTCCTCTTGTAATTGCGTTAATATCACTTGTTAATTGTATAGGAACAGGTGCTGCATATGGTAAACTACCATCACTTACATATACTTGACGTAATTGATCTAATAACCTTACACCGTTAATTTCAACAATTGCATTTTCAATATTTGTATCACCTGTTGTCGTTGGGCTACCTACAAAATTAACTAATGGTATAACTTGACTAAATGCTTGTGGATAACTAAATGTTAATGTATTGGTTACACTAATACCTGTTACGCTAGCTACTTGAACATCGGTACTATTCAAAACACTTACTACGATTGTTCCACCTGATGGTATTGCACCACCTGTAACAATCATGCCTGAAAATACGTTTGATGTGGAATTAAGTGAAATTACTACATTAGGTGCATCAATTGCTGTAACTGTTGCGGTTGTTGTGCCTGCTGTTGATAATACATTAGTTTGTGTTTCAGGAATACTATATCCATAATTAGTTTTACCCGTTGATGGATCAAAATCACCACTATTGCCTAATACGACATAACTTAAGTAATCATGTTCATCAACTGCTTCACGTAACACAATTTTTACTTTACCTAATGGGTCAGTGGATGGATTTTGTGCTACAATATAATAATCTGTATTTGCCGCAGCAGTATAGTCAACAAATGATACAAATGAACCATATGGTATTGTTACATTACTATCTAATGTTACTGTTCCTGTATAATTTAATGCAATATTAGCAAAACTTACTGATGTAACACTAGGTGTAGTATTTACAGTGGCACTTAATAATGTTGTACTTGTTAATATACCACGTGCGTCAAGAACTTGTATAGTATTGCCATTAGTGGTTGTTGCAATCGTTGTTGTTGTATATGCTGTTGGTTGTTCAGGATAATAGTTTAACTGACGGTATTCACCATTTGCTGCTGTATATCTATAAACTAATGGTGTAGCATATACTTGATAAACAAAATTAAATGCGTTTGCTGATGATGGGCTTAAAATCGGATCACGTACAACAGAAAATACTTCACGGAATGATGCATCAATATTAATATCAGTCAATGCACCTGTGCTATTTGCTCTAACTGCATTAAATTCTGTGTTAGTTCTTTCTAGTTCATTACCACCACCCACTTCATATACATAAGCATCAATCGCTACATTAGAAATATTTGATACCCATTGTTGATTTAAGGTAACAACTTTATCGTACCAATCAACATAATATATATTTGAATTAAGGGCATTAGTTGGCGTGTTAACTATTCTTGTTTCATCATAAGTTTCTAATACCCATGTTGACAAGTTCGCTGCGCCTGACAAACTAGCAATATTTGGGCTAACATTAAATGTTGTAACATTGCTTATATTGTTATAACTAATATTGCTTACTGTATGTTGTGGGTAAGTTGTGGTATTACCTGTTGGCGTATTTGCATTAGATGAGAATACAATAATATTATTTGATAAAAATGCTTGTGTTAAATTACCATTAAAACTAATTACGTTTGAGTTAGAATTAGCATAAACTAGTGACTTACCTGTATTACGGAAAACAGGATTATCATGGTCAATATTGAACAATATTAAATCCATAGGTGTTTGTACAATATTGTCAAAACTAAACTCTTTTGCGTTAAAAGTGAATACTGTATTTGCAACTACCGCATTTAATGTATTAGCACTAATACCAATAGCATTGTTATTTTTGTATACATTGGTAACATATGTATTTGCTGCTAACATATTAGCAGTAGTGGTGCTAATACGTTGCCCAATATGCACTGAATCTATCGAATTTATTACCAATGTAGCAACGTTTGCATTAGCATTGCTTGCTAAAACTTTAGTAAATTGTACATCATCAATAACAGCTTGGAAATTAATAGCATTAAAACCCGTGTGATCGACTAAAACAGGACCTAACGCAACGTTACAATAAGCTTGAGCACCTGAGAAGGTAATGTTTGTACCATTAACCCAATTACCACGAATGTTTACATTAACCGCAAGATTAGCTGTGTCTACGTCAGTAACTAAAGTTGCAGCAGCAGGTGAAATAATAATATTTGCAGTGGTATTTGCATTACTTAACACAGGTGAACTTAATTCAATAACATTACCTGCATGCATATTAGCAACATAACTATTTGAAGTAATAAAGTTTGCAACATTAGAACTTACAGTGGAGCCAATCGTAATACCTGTTATACTAGCCAATGAAAGATTAGAATCACCTACCGTTGCATTGCTAGCTAAGTTAGTTGTATAATTTAAACCAACAATCATACCTGCAGTAATATTAGCAACATTTGCTACAGTAATAGTATAACTATTGCTTGCATTTAAACCTATTGTAGTGTTTAATATATCAGGCGCAGTAATATTAGCGGTTGGGTATACACTTAATACATTGCTATATCCCTCACCACCATTAGTCACTGTTATACCAACTATTTCATCATCAACTAATGTTACTTTAGGTGGTACAGTGGGGTCGTAGCCTGAGCCTGGCTGCGTGATGATTACACCTGTCAATTCACCATTGCGTATCGTTACTCTAGCAGTTGCTTGTACACCACTTGTATTAACCATATTATTTGCATAACGTGGCATATCAATAATTACTGTGGGTGGCACTTTATAACCTACACCAATACTAGTCACAGGTATACTTAACACTCTGCCTTCATTTATAGCACCAATCGGACCAACCGTTGGTGTGCCTAAACGTCCACCATAACCATTAACAACAGGTTGTCCTGTGGCTGTTACCTCTACACCACCAAAAATAAGTGGCAATGTTGGTGGAGCATCTACCGTTACATCAGGTGGTAAACGATACCCACTACCATTTGGTGGGTAAATTACATTGTTTCCATTGTATTCATCAATTAAGTTTAATGCATTAACACGGAATACACGTGTGGCTACAGTAGAATCATAATCCCACGTCGAACCAGGTCTCGTATTCACATTAATATCAATTGTGTCAGTTACCACACCTGCTACTAATTCAGGTGGTGCATAACCATCTGAGAATGAACCACCACTAACATCATAAATGGTAGGATCAACTGCCGTAAAACTTGGGCTTAATACATAAGCATCATAGTATGTGGTTGGGTCAAGAACCTCATCCATCATACCACCAAAAATTGTACTATTAGGATATTGTACACCTTCAACAAGTTGTGCTACATCTACACCAACCATGTTTGCTGTAGGCTCATAGGCAACAGTAATACGGTCAATTGCATTAAGCTCAACATTTGATGTACTAATTAATTGCCAATTTGCTGTGTCAAGTGGTGGGATAGTTGTTACACCTGAAGGACTACCAATTGCGCTATATACATTACCACCATAACTTATTACACTAGGCGTAACATTGAATGGTTCATTAATAAACGCAATCATCTTAGAAATATTAGAACCATAGGTAGTAATAAAATTAGCATAAGGTACAGGATCATTAAACATTTGATCATAATACAAGTCTACATTACTAAAATTACCACTAACTTTTACAACATTACCATAATATGAGTTTTCATTGAACCAACCTTTAGCAAACAATATTTGATTATTTGCACCAAGTGTTAAGTTTTGGAAGTTGTTAAATTGTACTGAACCTGCAGGTGCATTTGCAATGTTTGAGTCAGGATATATAGCAACTACATAACTGTTTGATGCCATATTGCCACCATAAGCACGTTGCCCAAGGTAAATGTTTGCAACATCATCAAGTGGTACGTTTGCACTTAAAAATGTATTGGCTGTAAAGTTAGCTGAAACTACTGTTTCTGCTACATTAAATATTTCAATGGATTGTCCCTGAGCTTGCCCAGGACTTACAAAACTATTAGCAAAATCAAGCTGTATGCGCACACCATTCGTGGTAGTATTATTACCAATTGCAGCATTAGCAAAGTCTATTTTTGCTCCTTCACTAGCTGCTGTAATATAATAGTTTATGTTCCAATTAGCATATGTGCCATTGTTAGCACTGAAACTACTAACTTCTAAATCAAATGTATTAGCATTAGCACCAACAATGTTACTAATCGTACCTATAATATATTTTGGATTGCTAACTGCTGCACTAACGTATACCGTAGAATTAGTTGAAATAGCATTAGTAATTGTATAACTATTCGTTAACGTCACTGTAGAAATATATGGTATAATATTTCCTGCTGTAATTGCATTGCCACCACTATAGCCTACTGTGCTCTCAGGCTTGGTTAACCATATTAGTGAACCAATATTAACATTACCTGTTGCACCACTGACTGATGGAGTAACTTGAATATTATTATTTGCTGCCCAACGATTAGTAATAATAAACGATGTTGCGTTAGCATCACTACTAAATTGAATACGATCATCAATAGCAAACGTATTAGCAACATTACCACCTGCTACGTTAATAATTGCACCACTTGTTACATTAGCTGCTGCTGTCAATCCTGTTAATGATGTATTAACTGAATATAAGTAAAAAGCAGTATTTGATAAACGATTTGCATAGAATGATGCATTATTAATAACGTTGCCTGATGATGGTGTTACTGTTAAATTAGCAATATAAACTTTCTGCCAATTTACTAAATTGTGGTCAACAGTTGTTGTAACAGTTGGTCTTGATGCACTTGTAATAGTTGATATTGGTTTCCAATAAACATTACTTGTATTTGCATTGTTATTACCATACCATGTTGGTGTACCTAACAAATTAAAATCAGGATTGCCATTACTGTCAAAACTTATCGCTGCGCCACGTAATGCCTCTGCACCACCACCTGCATTTAACCCTTCATTGTCTACAATGGCAAAGGTTGTAAATGGTGAATTAGCAGTATTGTATGTTACAATAGGTTGTCCATTACCATATGTTGCAGCTTCCCACACACTAGTTGCTGTCATAGCAATAACTTGGTTAGACTTGAATACCGTTGGTGAGGTAGTTGTTGTTACACTGATGGTTGATGGCAATGATGTGGGTATGGTAATATTACTATTACTAAACAATCCATAATTTTCCCCACTAGCTAAAAATAAAGATGAACTGATATTAACAGGATCGGTGTACGGTCCTGCATACGCTGTGTTAGCACCATCCCATGAAGTAATTGTACTGCGATAACTTGTTCTATCTAAACGAATGGTTGTTCTTAATTCACGTGTTGGGCGACTTGTTGTAAATGCAACAGCACGTGCAGTTTCACCAAATACGTGACCATTACCCACCGCATTGCCATAAATCATCACAGGATCATCGTTATAATTAACATCACCTTGTCTTGCCAATGCTGCTGCCTTATTGTTAAACAAAAATAAACTATTTGATGCTATATTAACACGAACATAATAGTAAGCACCATCTGTCAATCCTAATGGTGGTGTGCTACCTTCTTCAACACGATAACGTACACAATCACCACTTATGAAATTAGTTGCTGCTGTTAAGTTAATACGATTAGTTCCCACACCAAAAGCATTAGCATTGAAAGTTTCTTCAAAAGCAGGTTGTATAAGGATTTCAGGTTGTTGTGCATAACCTGAACCACTATCATCTACTTGTATACCAATAACACGATCATTTGCCATAATAGGCGTAAGTTGCGCCTCTGTTCTTGGCTCAGGGAATTGTGCTAAATCAATAACCGCATCAATAGTTGGTGGATTAGCATAAGCACGACCTGTTTCAATAATAGTAACAGGGTCAAACGATAATAACACTTCAGTATTAGGATTGTGTGTGGCAATGGTAGTACCGAAACGTGCACGTGATAAACCTGCTAAACGACCACGATAATAATCAACAAAGTTATAACCTATAATTTCATCATCAATTTGGATGTAACCGATTGCTGGCATACCGTAGGCGTTAGAAACAAATATACTTGTAGCATCTAAGCTAACAAATCGACGTAATACTGCAATAGAAACATTCTCTGCTTCACTTTGATCAATACTTAAACCATAATTATTATACCAATTAACATATTCACTTGTTGTCCATATTGGGTTAGATGGTAAGTATTCATTATCTTGTGCTTGAGTTAGTTCATATACTAAGATTGGACTTTCATAATTAGCCAATGATTGTACATAACGTGAAGGTACATCAAAATCAGTAATATCACCCTCAAAGATTTCCGTACCAACATAACGGAAAGAAAAATCTTTAATAACTACATGGTATGGTTTTACTTCATTTAAGTAACCACTCAAGAATTCTTGATTGTCACGTTGGAACTTTTCATAAGGAATAAGTTCTCTTATAGTATGTGATACATCAATCAAGCTTGTTTTATTCAACCATGGCAAATAATTTTTACGCTGTTGCGCTTCGCTCATGATGTAATTAAACATTAGAACTAATGAACGATTTCTTTCAATTTGTAAATCACCAATAAAGATTTGTTCATTTATTGCACGAATAACATAACGTATAGGTAATGATACTTCATTTAAGTCAGTATTGGTATATAAGGTTGATGAAAATTGTATAGTACCATTTTCTATACCAATTAATACCCATTCGTTATTAAGATAGGCATAAAATACTGCATTACCACTTGTTGATGTTACTGATACTCTAGCAACTAATCCTTCTCTTGCTGTGACTGCTGCTAATTCAGGCACGCTTTGTACTTGAACTTGTGCTTTAGTTGCATTACTATAGCCACTAACCCAATAATTCTCATAACTCCAAAAATCAGTAGTATCCCATCCTGTTCCACTTTCATTAAGGAAAGTCATCACACGACTTTCAGTAACAGGGTAATTAATTAATACATTGTTAACATAAGTTATATAATTTTCTAATGCTAATGTACGATCTCTGAACATGCTTTGACGATACACATTGCTTGTACCATAACGAACTAATAATGGTAAATTAGTATCAGGCACAGGTTGTGCTAAAATATCACGTCCTGCAAAACTATTAATATATTTTAAATATAATCCTTGTGGGTCTTGCTGACCAACTCTACGAATATTTGGTATACCATTTAAGAAATCAAATGGATCATTTTGTTTGATTAAATTAAACTCAACATGTTTGTTATCAAAATTAACATTGTTTGAATAACCAATGTGTAATGCACTACTATTAGCTCTAATGTATGTGTTAGTATTGTATAGTGCTACAGCATTTGTTCCAATTGGTGCAAGATAAGCAATTCCTGATCCTATTGGGTTTAAAATGTATGAAGCAATAGTCGATGTATTTAAAGTTTTACCAATCTTAGTATCAATGATTGGGTTATTTTCTACCCAAAAATAATACAACGATACTAAACTGTTTGTGTTATTATCTTGTACGGTTACTGTGACATAATTGTCAAAGTTACGTGGTGTGCCTGGTCCCGCATAGTTTAGCGGATCCACCGTACTTTCTGTCCAACGATAAACAAGTGGTAAACTACCAACAAATGGTTGACCCCAATGTTTTGCATTATATACGCTATATGGTGTAGAAGTTTCGCCATAAACACTTTGATGTGTATCCACCATTCGTATATTACTTGGGTCAAACCATATTCTACCAACCATGTCTTTTGTCCATGCAGGTGAATTTACTCCATATCCTGCAGGATCTTTCATTGTAATATAATCAATATTACTTTCTAATGCACCAAATAGTTTGCCTTGTATTGGATCAATATAATCTAAATATTCCAAATCAGTATTGTCAATGGTATCGTATATTGAAATATATTCTAACTTATTGATATTGACAGCAGCAAGAGGCGCACGTATAACGTTCCAAGTTTGCTGATTACTACTTGTAAATTGCGTAACACGACCTACATCAGGTGTACCCCACATTGGGCTTGTTACTGTAATCACACTGTCTCTAAAAGCAATGCCACCACTGCCATACATAGGCTGTAGTCCATAGTTTCCTATGTTGTAAGTTGGGTCATTGGTATATTCTGCGAAGACGTACTTGCCTGGGTTGGTGATGTTTTCATTGGCTGCAGGTAAGTAATCATAAACTAATACTTCACCAAATAAAGGCCATTGATCAATAAAGGTAGTTGCTCCCCAATCAAATATAGTGTCATCGTTTAAATAATTGTCGCTAAAATCAAACGTAGTGCGATCATGTTTAGTTGCAGTAGGTGCGCCAATGGCAATACTACTTGATTCATTCATGACAACATGATAACCAAATTGTGCTGTATCAGTTTTGTATGGTTCAAACAATGTTTGTGTCAATGTGTAAGGTGTTAAACCTAAAGCAGTTAATGTTGCCACACTGTTACTACTAATATCTAAGATATTAAGTGGTGTATCAACTAATAATGGGTCTACAGCAATAGTAAGGGTTGAACCACTAGCAGTTGCTGCAGCAGTACGTCCTGCTCCTGTCAATCCTGCATTAATCTGTGATACAATACCTGCTAAATTAGCTGCTGCTGTAATAGTAATTATGTCACTATCGATATATAGTGTTCCACTAAATGGATAGGATGCACTAACAACACCACTTATAGTACCATAACGTTGTGCTGAACTTGTATAACGATATACTGCACCCTCTACATTGTTTACACCGCTAACAGTTTGTAAATTAAATGGTGCACCTACAATAAAATCACTACCATATTGGAAAGTAGACACACTGTGACCGTATAATGCACCTTGATGTGGTGCAGGATTTACAATGGTTTGTTGTAAATTAATTGCTGAGCCTGTATAATCAAAGCAATATACAACACCTGCTTCAGTAATACCACTAATGGTAGACGTTGGTGCACTTACAAATAATTTATTACCTTGATTGCTACATGCTACAGAATACCCAAAGCCTAATACTGCCCCTACACTGCCACTTGCTGATGGTGTTGTAACTGTACTACCTGCTACCCATGAAGCACCTGTGTTGATGTATTGATATACATTGTTTGTTGAGCTACTACCAACATAAACAACGGTGCCTGTTGCGCTAGTAGCAATACTTGAACCTGCATTGCTTAAAACTATAGTTTGTGTTACTGCCGTTGATGGTGCTGTGTATATTCTTAAATTAGTACCACTTACTGTAAAGATGTAATTACCTGCTACAGCAATGTCTGTTACACTAGCTGATGATGCTAAGTTATATGGTGAACCACTTAATGGGAATACACGAACATAACCTGAATAAGCAATTACTGTACCAATCGTTGCATTATATGCAACTGCACCTGTCTGTCCTGTACCTGCTGTGCTTGTTAATGTAGTTAATTGATAAACAGGAATACTTTCATACACTGCCCATTGTGCATCGGGTTGTGGTCCATCCTCATCTGCCCAAAGTTTTTTACGAGCAAATTCATTATTTGGTATGGGGAAGTTGCTAGCATTGCTTGGTTGTGTTACACGATGATTTTGAAACTTGAATGATATACCTATACCTTCAATAGTACGTATATTATTTGGTAATAGTTTATTGATTAATACTGAGTTTAATGATACTTTTGTGTTTACAGTGTAATATCCATCAATGTTACTATCAAAACCAACAACACTGAAACGTTGATTTTTTGTCAATCCATGTGGGCGATCATAGGTTAATGTACAGGTACCATTTAAATTATTTTGCATGAGTACAACAACTGCGCCAACCGAGATTGGTGTACTTACGTTCCATGTGCTTAGATAATCTGCCAACCATATGTAATCACCATAGTACATATTTTGCACTGTATTGGAATCATCATTCAATCCAAAATAGTTGTATGATGTAGTTTTTACATCATCATAATTAACATAACCTGCAGTTGGAATACCTGCTTGTACTGTGTAATTATCAACCATAGGTGGCAAGAAATCTGCTGTATATGGTTTTCTATCCCAATTAATTAATTCATCGATATTGGTTGTTTGTTGTGCACCATTAACTGAAGTAATATTAGCATCAGTAAATCCAATAATTGTTGGATTACTGTTTAAGTCTGCTTCAATAAGTAAGGTTTCAACAAAATTGCTACTATTTACTGCACCAAATTCGCCACTTTGTATACCCCAATTTTCGTAAATATCATAATCAATTTGCCCTTGTGCAAATTCTGCTCGCTTAAATGCACTAGCAATTATGTTTGTACCTTTTTCTTTGATAAAGTTTTTATAGATATTAACTTGGCTAATGGTGCTTAAATCTGCTGCTGCCATATAATTTCTTGGTCTAAAACCAATCAAACTAAATGATAATAAATCAGTATCAGGATTAAGTGCGGCTACATTAGTATTGTAGAAGTTTAGTGCTTCAGCAGCTTCAGTACTAGGATTAGCTAATAATCCTTCTTGTACATCTTGATAATCACTTGCTATCCATTGTTCTTGATTAAAATTAGCGTTAGGTTCAATAATGGTTGCAGCAACCCAATACTTGTCCTTATACTTGACAATTTGACCTTTTGTATACTTTATGTTTGATTGCCATTCAACAATGTTGTTTTGATTTAATAAGAAACCTTGTGCATCAACATATCCATCCCACTCAGCAGTAACATAACCCTTCATCAATATACGTTCTTGGCGTAAACCAATAGATACATTATAGATAACATCATTAAACAATGTTACATTATCAAATACAATGGCATGTTCAATATTAGACATATTAAAAATAGAATATGCTAATGTATCGCCAACATTTTTTACTTGTAGCTCAAACAATGTACCATCACGATTGACCAACATATTTGTTGGTTTGATAGGCACCATGTTTTGATCGAGTACAAAATTACTTTGTTGTAATGTTAATGGCTGAACAATAAAGTTCTCTCTATTAACAGTAAGTTTTTGACTGTTTGGGTTAAGGTTAATTAATGAACCTACTGACCATTTTTGTGATTGCCAATATAAGAACTCAGCAACCATTTGTGACCAATTATATTCAATGCCATCATAGTTATTGATAAACTGCATACCTTGGTTTTTAAGGTGTGCACCATAACGTACTAAAAATTCAGCTACACCTTCTAAACTGTAAAATTCGGTACCATATGGCACAAGATAGGTTTCAGTTTTGTTAAATTCTGCGCTTACAGTGACACGGTATTTGTCATAGGAAATGATTTCTTTATAATTGTTGTTAATAGGTAAAGCACAACGGAAGAAACTTTGTGTTAAACTATTACCCCATACAGTATAACCATTTGCAGTTTTTTGTACAATTACTGTTGACCATGTGATTTTATCAGATGGTACATTATCATACAGTAATATGTTATAGCTTTCTGCAGGTATTAACAAACCTGTGTTAGTACTATTTGTGCTTGCTTTTTCAACAAGAAAACTTAAAAACTTCTTAGCTGTAAATCCACCAACACGATATACCAAACGCACATCTAAATTTTGTATAGCAGTTTGTACATCAGTAGTCGATGATGTACCACGTTGGTTAAGATAATCAACTACCCAATTAATATAACTGTGTTTAGGTGTACCATCACCATATACTACAATGTCATTTGGGTTGATGTGGTAACGATCATTGTACAACCATTGTGCTATTTCAGTGTTAAAACGATATAAATCACGATCAACCATCAAACCAAAGAATTTTGCAGGTTTTGTTAATACAAACAATCTCATTAAGTCAAATGGGTATGTACTGCTTTTCTCATAACTCGCTTCTGTTGGCGAATCATCCCCAGGTAACCAATCCCTCCTAAAATCTATTGAATTATAAAAACCAATCACTACACTTAAAGGTGGTACTAAATTACCTGAACTATCAACAGGAATTATGTTTAACAATTGTGGACGTTGATATTTGGTTAATGTATAACTATTTCCATTATTCCATACAAAACCATTGGCTAAATCTGTCCATAACACAGTGTTATCACTAGTATATGGTGCATCGCCATAGTAACTAATCCACCATGAAGGACGTGCTGCAAAACCAAGCATTTGCCATGGAGTAATATGTGGTGTATCCGTATCATATAACCACTTGTACAAACCACGCCAATATCCTTGTTTAACTAGGCTATTATCTATTTCAATAGTGCTACCACGATAGTTGTAAGTAAATGCATTGTCAGCACGATAAAAATTAGTGCGATAATTTAAACGATTCTTCCCAATCCAATTTAAAAATGATGGGGTTGTAACTTGTAATACTTCTTCATCGCTATATGCAGTGGTGCGGAACTGTCCTGGAACAATATCCGCTGTTACAATAGGAATATCTTGTGTAACTTTAATATTATTCCATACACGATTTTCAAACTCAAATAAGGCAATATCACGTGGGTCAGTTAAACGACCATTGACATAAGTGCCATATAGTTTTGTGTAACTGCCATCATGCCCTATAATGAAGTATGTTGGTGTAGTATAACTATTGTCTAATAATACTTGTGGAACAAATGCAGGATACATGCCTAACTTTGATGGTGTATTAGGACAGAAAGTACCCCATGTTTGGTTATACTCTTTAATTGTTACAACATCACCTGCTAAGAAATCAAAAGTTATGGTTACACTTGGAGAGGTAGTGCTTGTTACCCAATTAACATTACGCAATAATTGTATTTCACGAGCATATCCATCAATTTGTCGTGTAACATAAATGCCTAAACCATCATAATTAGCACTAGTAAAATTATAAATTTGACTTAAAGTATAGCTTGCAGTGCTTGCTGAATTTCTAAATGAGTAATTATTGGTGATATAAGCATCACCACTATAAAACATATCACTCCAAAAGAATGGCACAGTCTCTGCTTTAGCTTGCACCAAACGTTGAACAATTGTATCTAAAATATAAGATGGTGTATCATAAGGTGAAAAGTCTAACTGATAAGCAGTGTCAACAATTAATTGTTTATAATTTGTATATTCATTGCTATTAAAGGTTAATGCATCTAACACATTATACCCAGGCTTCCTTAAAAACAACCCTGTTAATAATAAGGGAGCACTGTTTTGTACAATTTTATTACCATATTCACTTAAATTAGGTAAATCACGACTGTTATTATTTCCTACGAAATTACCTGTTACTAATCCACTATTTTCGCATATACTAATCCAATGATTACGTATGCCACCTAAGTCTAATGTAGTTGGGTTAACATTGAATGGATTGTTTTCTAAGTTAGTAGGTACAGTAAAATAAGCATTTGAACTAATTTCAGGACTTAATAATTCTACAACAATAGGTAAATCATATTCAACATTAGGTACAGTAATGATAGTTTCTGTACTAGTCACTGTATAACTAAATTGATTAGATTTTAAATAACGATTATTTAAATATACTTTAACAGGGTTCCATCCTGTATCAGGTTGTGCAGGAATTTCACATATTACAGTGGTAACATTGTTGGCTGTGTTAAAAGCACTACTAGTAAATGAAAATACTTGATATTGTACGCTTTGTTCTACAGAATTAACCCAACCAATACGTTTAGTAGGAATGGTAGGAATAATATATTGATTTACATAACCTGTATTAATTAATTCACTTACTGTGGTAGTGCCACTAGTATAACTAAATGTATCAGTATTAAAGTTTACAGTAAAGTTAATGTCACTAGTATTTTCAATACTTGTATATTGTATAGGAAAACCTAACACAGGGTCATCAGGACCGTCAGGGTTAGGTGTATATGAAAATAATTTACTACCTGCAAAAGTAGAAGCAGGATATGAAGATGTATTAGATAAACTTACACCATTTTCATTTAACACATCAAACAATGGTGCTTGATTAGTGCCTGTTTTTAATTGTGATTGTTGCCAACCACCTGTACCACTAAACAATTCTAAATCATAGTAAAACGTACGTCCAACATGATTATAAGAATCATCACCACGTGTAATAATTGCTTGACTTAAATCTTCTACAGCAACATCTGTATCTTGTACAAAACTTGCAACTGTTGTACCTGATGTATCAATTTGTACAAAAGTAGCGTAGTAAATTTTATTACGTACACTAGAGTCAGTATCATTACTAACAATTATTCTTGCACCATCAAATACTGTTTGTCCATCAATAACATAATTACCAAAACTTGCATATGCAGTACCCACGCTAGGTGGTGTATATCCTTGCGTGTCTAATGGTTCAGGTGAACTTATATCTGCTACTGAAGATAATTTAAACGTTGTTATACTTGGCGTAGATGTATCAATATCATAGATATAATATAGTTGATTATCTAAATCAAGCCATTCGCTAGGCCATGTATTAGGAATTTGTAAAACAACTGATTGACCCTCTACTAGCGTAACATTAAGAGCAGGATTTTCTATACCCACTAATTCTGAATTGTTAACTGTTACAACTGCTGCACTTGCAGAAGAAAAGTTTGCAATAGTTGGTAAGGTAGGAATAATACCTTCTACGGTAGTAAACAAATCTACGGTAGCAGTATCAATATAGTCAACATCACCTAATGAGTTAATACCACTAGTAAATAATTTTAAATTAGGTACAAACTCAATAATTGGGCGTTTTGCTCTTGCTGAAGTTGATTCTAAATCTTGTAAAGCACGTGCGCTTTTTGTATAATCATAGGTTGCTTGTAACACTTCATAATGAAACCAACGATTACTACGTGACCACGCATTGCGATCACGTGATAAACGACTAATAGTGATATAATCTTGACTAATAGGTTGATTTAAAATTACATCATATCCTGTTGTATCATATGGTTCCATATCATATGGTACAAATATTGGATCAGTATACAATTCAGGTGTACTTAAGTCTGTAGTAGGTATTAACTCAATTGCAGTGCCAACACCTTCAACATAATATTCACCTTCTTCATAAGCAACAGGTATAACATTACCTTCAAACCTAACTTTTAAACCATTCGTGAAAACCACACCATTAGGACTAGTATAAGTTGATTTACCAACAATATCAGTGATAAAGATAGATGCATCTGCATTGCTATCAATAAGTTCTATAATACCTACACTATTCGGATCATTAGCATTTTGATAATATAATCGATTTAATTGTGCGCTAAGATAAGGAATTAACTCAATTTGTCCTGCTAAATTTCTAAAGAATGAACGTGCTTGATATACTGTACCTAAGTTTACTGTAATTTTTTCCAATGTTGGAATATTACTTTCTTCAACTAAGCGTATAATGATTGTTTGGTCAAAACCAATCTCTACAGGCGTAGTTACGCTTTGTGCAGGATCAGGATAACTTTCATCATAACGTGGGTATGGTGCAGCATTATAACCTACTGTAACCGCAGGTGGAACAGGATAACGCTCATTTTCAAAGGTTAAAGTTGTAGATGTTGTTACGGTAACATTGTTACTTAAATATACGTTAGAATTAACTACATTTTCTACTACTGTGTTTGATGGTATACCGCTACCTGTCACAACCATACCTGGGTAGATATTTGCAATATCATCCACGCCAATGATAGACACACTTGTATAAGTTCCATCAGGAGTGGTTGTTGCTGTTAGTACATTATTTGTATCATATACAATACGATAATATTTTACTTGATTGGCAATGCTGTCAGGACCGTAAAACAGTATACTTTTACCATTTAAATCAGTAACTCCATCAATATTATAACCAATCTCAGCTAATGTTTTACCATTTAAATCATCATAAGTGCCTGTATAGATGATGTCAACCGCATGGTTACCAGGCAAATCATACTGCGATTGTGCTATTTTAGATGGTACCGTAAATGTTACAACACCTGTAGATGCGCCATTGTTCGTAACACCAAGTATATCTCTTGTACTGATATTAGGATAATTAGGCAGTGTTCCTGTTACGCCTGGCACGCCTTGTATCCAAAATGGATCACTACCACTTGTAACAAAACGATAAGTGCCACCACGTAGCAATGTAATAATTGGGTTTTTCTGTTCAAAACTTGAAATTCTATAACCATCACTAGAATCAAGTACGTTATATGTTCTACGATTGTATACAGTATCAGTTGATACTAGCACAGAATCAGGACCAAGCGGTAACCAATAGTATTGCTGATAGTTCAACAACATGTCATAGTTAATGTATGATTCCCAACTATAACTATCTTGTGTGAATAAATCTTGTGGGTTTAGGGTTAAATTGTTTGGTTGCTTAAGGGCATCGACAATACCTGGGTAGGAGATAAAGTCCTGTGGCTTTTGTGTATCAGGCTTTAAAAAGATAACCGCAGGTTCAAGCTGATAGTCAGTCCTGATTTTGTCAGGTTCGACAACATATTTGTCATTGCGATTAATGCCATAGCCAAATTTTTCGCCAATATAGCCTTGAACAGCAGTTACATTCTTTTGCTGAGTCAATTGCTCTAGCGTAGCAGACAAAAATTGTCTGTTAGTTTCAGTCCTGAATATTTCAGGCAAAAAGTCGATTGTGCGTACCTTGGTTACCATATTTAAAATATACTAATAATAATATTATTTAGTCGCCGTAATTATCAGCATATTTAGATTATTGTTGTAACACTGTTGGAGTGAGGCTAGCCACGATAACTATATCGTTTGCAGTAGCACCATTAACAAAAATTTCATAAGGTGCACAGCGAACTTCGTATAAATCACCAAATTTTTGGTTTGGATCTTGTGGTACGACAACAACAGAGTTAATTAAATCACCTAATTCAACATGCAAATAAGCTGTTAATTCACTAAAATAGAAAGTATCACCAAAATTCCATTTATCCAAACTAAAATAGCTGTTTAGGGCAGTTAATGTAGCACTGCGTATTTGACTATCGCTAGCTGTTGTAAAAGGACTTTTGATTATTTTAATCGTACCACGTAATGCAGGACTTGCTTTTTGTCCAAATAATGGTTTAAATTGTACACTATTGAGCACTACACTATCACTTAACATTTTGTAATTATCAACATCACCATAAGCTTGAGTTAGTTGATTGATTGTAGGCACAGGTGGTTCTACCAATACATCAGTTGTATCGTTTAACCAATTAGTATATTCTGTATAATATTGTTGCGTGACCAAATATAAATCAATAATATTGGTTGTTGCAGGATCAACACGTGTAGTATTATTACTATTATGTCGATATTGGAAAATAATAGCACCACGTCCTGTTTCCACACTGTATTCATTAGTTACATCACTTAACGATACAGTATTAGTTACATTGTTAAGCACTGTATCATACCAACCTGCTACTGTTTTAATCGTACCATTAGTAGCAGTTGTACCTGTTAATGGTGTAGTCAAGCTTGGATCAGTATATAAAGCAAACGTTGTTGATGTATATCCCGTAGTTTTTACATAACGTACACCGTTGTTCGCACCTGCTCCCGTAATAACCACACGTTGTCCATCAGCAAACGAATGAACCGCAGTGGTAACAACTGCAGGAGTTGCATTAGTAATACTTACTATAGTATAGGATACAGGATCATAGTCAGTATAGAAAGTTGTTCCTGCAGGATACAAGTAACGATTGGCAAATACGTCTGCGTAAGTTTCTTGTGCAATCACGATGGCACCGTTGGGTACAATTTCTTGACGATATAAACCTAACGCATCGGTAATTGTACGGAAAAATACATACGGATATGGACTTGTTGTTGTATCAGTAATTAATTCAAAGAAATCAGGATCAATAGGATAGCCTGTATCTGAATCTACACTTGTAATTTCTACAGCGTAATCATCAGTATAACCATCAGTTTGTACAGGTTGCGCTATAATATCCAAATAATAATCTGTTCCCAATGGTTGAGCAGATTGTAAATTAGAATTAGTGCCTTGAATATTAACAAAATCAGCTATTGTTCTACCACTTTTGTTATCAAATACTTTTTCAAATGAATCAAAAAAGAACCTAACTTGCTCTACACTACCAAAATAATACTGTAATGTACGATAACGCACAATGTATACATTATCTGTACTATTAAAAGTAAAGCTCATAAAGTAACTTGTTGGTACTACTGAACTTGTTGGTATAGGTTGTATAACTTCCCAACGTTCTAAATTAGAAGTAATACTATTATCAAAACTTAAAGCAAAATCTTGATGCAATTGTATTAAATTTAAACATTGACGTATAATAGTGTTACTTAATGAAGTATCAATCGATGGAATAATGCCTGTTGCTGTGGTTGTTACTGTACCACCACTAGAATAAGCAGTGTAAATGGCTGTATTAACAGGATTTTCTAAAGCAGGATCATTATATAGACCAAATGTTGTTGCACCATATCCTGATGCTTTGGCATAGTATGTCTTACCATTAATTTCAGTCATACCTACTACACCCGTAATTACTACTTCTTGTCCATCAATTAAATAATGTGAGCTGCTAAGGGTAACGACCCCTGGGGTGGCTTGGGTTAATCCCGTTACAGTATAAGTTTCATTCATTGTTTTATCAATGATAGCAGTTTGTGGAACATATTCACTAAGGGTAATCGGTCCGCTACCTGTATCTAAATTACCCACACCATAATTACTACCATCACCAATAACTTCTTCTACCCCAACCCAAATATATGTTTTATCACCTATAGTATAGTTTGGTGTGCGTGTAACAATACGATTATTCTTATCAAAGCATTGTGTATCAGGATCAGGGCACACAAACTTAATCAAGGTACCTTGAGCAATATATTTTAAATCATAACCGTTAAGTGGACCAACTGTTTGAGGATAATCAGCAGTAGTGCTAATATAGAAATATCCTGTTACATTGTCACTATTTACTGTGGACAAGTTCCAATATACTTGATAATCACCTGTTACACCTGCAGGAGTGTAATATCCACTATAGCGTGGATAATATTCTAGATAATATTGTTGACATTGTGCGCTACTTATAATTTGTTTAAAGTTTTGTGTTAAAAATTCTGTAGCAAAATTAATATTACTTAAACTAAATGTTGTAGCAGATGTTGGCGCACCTGTTGTTGTATCATCGCCATTTGCTATCCATAATGCACCATCATTAGCAAATACGTTAGTACTACTATATTTTCCTGTTGGGTCAAGCAAGTCTAAACCACGTGTTACACCAATACTACTGCGATTCAGTGCTTTAGACTTGATAATACTATTATATAAAGTATATGGAAAATTAGTATAATCTTCGCCATTAACCATACGATTTTGCGTATAGTATCTTGCAGGAGCACGTTCTTTAATGCTGACTAAACTTTCACGTGTTAATGCTGTGTTAATTGGGTTTTGTAAGCTTAATGTAAGGGTTAATGTTTCAACACGGTTAGTACGACTTAGGTACCCAATATTTACTGTAATACCTTGTATTTCATTAGGATCAATGGTATACTTCAACGCATTACCACTACGAACATATGCTCTAAATGCACCTACGGGAATTTCAGCGAAAACACCATCACCAAATACGTACGTAACTTGGTCATTAGCACGTGAGGTCACACTGAAAATAGTTCGTAAACTATTTTCAAGCTGTAGTTGAGAATTAGCATAAATGCTTTCTACTTGAGTCCAAATTTGGTCAGTATTGCCTTGTGAGTCTAATTTAAATAACCATGTATCTGTATTGTTGATACCTTCAATATTAATAAATTGTATATTATTTTCTACTGCATCAGGAAAGTTAAAATCTACATTTTGCAATACACCTTGTTTAAAATAAACAAACCATCCTGTGTTAGAACTGCCATATCCTAAGCGATCATTTTGATATAATATATTAAATGTACCACTTGGTGCGGGTGGTATTTCGTATAGATAATCACGATTTAAACTAGTTACACTGACCACTTCGAAGTTCATATCTACACCATCTACTTGTGCAACAAATGGAACAATAGGCAAATACCCCCCAGGTATACTTAACGTATACTCGTCTGTTTTTGTACCAAGTAGGGTAGCGGAGTTACCCGGTTTGCCTACGTATTGACTACTAATCAGTGCGCTATTAATAATTGAAGTAAATTGTGTTTGCCAATATGGGTTAGCAGGATCATTCCACTGTATAGGTTGATTGGCTAATGGTGTGCCATTAATATCACGTATATCTTCAGTAGTTTGTATGGCAGTAACTTTTAGTGTGCCTTGTGCTGTTACATTACGTTTTGGTGTATAACTAACAAGATTGGCAAGTTTAATAACACTGTCACGTCTTTCTGCGGTATCAATAAAATTTTCACGTGCATTAAGGTCACTACGAAAAGCAAGTGCCTGACCCATATATGCCATCACATCTAGCAGTGCGATAAATTCACTACTTTCTATATAATCATTAAAAGTTTCAGGATAGTAGGTGGTAAGATAATCAATAAAAGTTTTACGTAAGGTTTCGTAATCGTAGCTAACAAAATCAGCTTCACGATAAGTTTGATATATTTTTTTCCAATCTTGTACACCAAAAAGCGCACTTTGTCTGCTACTAGATGCCATATGTTGTCCTTATATTGATATTTATACCGTTGTAGCGACCCCTGAATTCCTATCTAAAAGAATTCCCAAATCTAGTGGTGTATTAAATGGTGTAAAAGCAAGTTCTAGCTCAATCAATACACCATTTTCTTGATTATTCACATAAACAGAATTTAAAATAATTCTTGGATCAGAATTAACAATTCTACGCACTTCATTTTCAATTTGACCTAATACGGTTAAATTGTTAGGTTCAAAAACAAAATTCCATAACACTGAACCATAAGCAGGTTGACCAACCTTATCACCTTGTTTAATATTAAAAGCATTAAGTAAGTCACGAACAACTAAATTTTGATCAGTTAACGTAAATTTTTTAGTAATTGGTACAGGTTTAGAAATACCTGCAACGCCACCGTCTTTGCCTGGTTCGGTGAGGCGTGTAAGTTGTCCAACCTCTTGTGTTGAAAATCCGTAGTATGTAGCCATAATATATTATTTATAACCTATTTTACACAACATTTTGATCACTTGTCTCACCTGCTTCACCTTTTAACAATGCTGCATATGCTGCTTCAGCCGCTTCTTGACTTTTAAGTCTTGAATCTGCCTTTTCTACCCACAGTTTCAATAATCTTAAATAAGCGTCTTTATTAATTTTTCCTTCTTCATAATTCTGACTAATCTTTTGTCTATATAAAAGAAGTTCTTTAGTTTTTGCTGTTTCTTCTTGTACCTTTTGATATGCTTGCTCTAATGCTGATAATTGCTCATTTGGTTCTTCTTGTTTATTTTCTTCGGGTGTGAATACAGGAGCAGGTATACTTGAATCACCTACTAAACTACCTGCTTTTGCAACAATAGCATTATTATTAAACGTACCTGTGGCAATTGTTGGTATTTTAAAAGCACCTGCACTTGTTCCCAATGCTCCTAATCCTGCGTTAAGTTTTCCTGTTATACCACCTACTGACTTTGTTAAATCACCTTTTACAACATCTAAGCTAATATTAGGAGCAGAAAGTGCGTTTGGTAATGACGCTAAACCACCTGCTGCTTTTGTCAACGAACCACTTACCGCACCTGATAATGAATTAACTAACCCCGCAGCAGGTGATGAACCTTGTAATAATCCACTTAATGAACCTGCTGCACCACCTAACCCAAGTGTTGAACCAATTTGTGCAAGTGGGTTAGCGGTGGCGGTGCCTGGGATAGCGTTTTTCACTGTGTTTACCATAGCTCCGATGCCGCCTGGGAGGGCGTTAAGACCACTTGTTGCGCTTGTAGCTACTTCTCCTATACCACCTGTAATTTTATTTGCTAATCCTTGCATATTTTGTGCGTTAATTACACCACCTGCTGCACTTGGTAAACCTGTTGCTGCTCCTGCAACAATACCTTTGGCATCTTTTTCTAATTCTTGATTAGCTTGTTTTAATTTTTGTAATGCTGCATCCCATGCTGCTTTATTATCATCAGTTTTATCAGCAAAGTAAGTATTCGATGCTTCTTTAACTTCTTTTTCTAACTGCGCAATATTGGCAAACTTTTTGACAACATCACTTTGTGGTAATACAGGATTTCCACCACCACCGACATTAGGTATATTTGCTTTGAAACTTGTAAATGATGACTCAATACCACGGAATGCTTGTTCAGACAATGACACTAACTGCCCTGCTTTACCTTGAATTGAACCTAACAAACCGCTTACTGCACCACCTATCGCACCTGCAGCTCCGCTTAAAGCACCTGCTGCGCCACCTAATGCACCTGTTGCTCCACTTAAAGCACCACCTAATGCACCTGCTACACCACCTAACGCACCTCCTAGTGCACCAACCGCACCACTAATTGCACTACCTGCAGCAGTTATTGCACCATTAATTGCTCCACCAATACTAGCAGCAACACCTGCGCCACCACTTGATAATTTGTCAGCTAAACCACCTGCAAAGTTTCCACTTGCTAAATCATTACCAATTTTAGCAACAGCTTGTGCATTACCACCTAATGCTTGGGTTACAGTGCTTATACCTTGATTTGCAACAGCCATTGCCATACCTGCCATTTGTGTTGGTGCAAGGTTTGGTGTCAATGCACCCGTTGATTGTAATTGTTGTACACCTTGATTAACATTTTGTACAAATGCACTAGCTTGCGCTCCAACATTGTTTAATAATTGCTGTGGCGTGGAAGCACCTAATACACCTGTTAATAAATTAGAACTGATTGCTTTATCAGGTGGTAATCCTGCTTGTAACGCTCTGTTAACGATAACGTCAGCGCCTGGCTTCATGAGACCTGCGTTCATCATTTGTGTTACGGTAGATACACCTGCACCAACCACGCCTTGTGCTGTGGCTGCAGCAGTACTTAAACCTGCATTGTTTACTGCATTTTGTGATACCATAGCCAATGTAGTAGGTGTTGGCAAAGCATTCTTAGATGGTATAGGCACATTAGCATTAGCTGCTGTTACTGATGTTGATACAGGAGTGGTAGGGGCACTAGGCGCAGAATCTAACACTGCTTGTGTGGCAGCAGGTGGTTGTGGTGGTGCTAATGGTGCAACTAAATTAGCCTGTACAGGTACCCCACCTGTTGAACCATTGGTCTCTGCCATAGGATAGTGTGTTGGAGCACGTGTTACAATACTTTGTAATTTTAGTGGTGAACTAAACCAACCTTTTTCTTGTGAATAAGTTGTATCATTATGATTTTTAGGTTCATTTTTTGGCACTTCTTCAGGTATAGTTCCTGTAGCACCTGTGTTTAAGTTTATTTTTGGTCCACCATTAATAAAGGTAGTTGCCTTACTTGCAAAACTTGCATCACCGCCACTTTGCAAACTCATTGCTCCACCAACAAATGTAGTATGTTTACCACCTGCACTAACCGCATGATCAGTGCCTACACGTTGAGTAAATGTTGTATCACTTTCTATACCAATGCTTTCTGCTTTGATTCGTAATTCTTTTTTTGCATTGATATTAATATTTTGATCAGCATGAAAGTTAATATCTCCCAATGTTCTAACATTAAAACTATTAGTAGAAAATAAATCAATAGCACCTTCACTGTTTAATTCAATCCAACTTTGCCCATTACTATGAATGATAAACAATGTTTGTCCATCATCACTCATTGTAATTTGATGACCTGCTGCACTACGTAACCTGATTTGCTGATTCTTTCCGTCAATAGTACCATCATCCATGACAAGTGAATGACCACCTGTACGACCTATAACTTTAAATTTTTTAGGATTTTTTTCGTTTTGAATAGCTTGTTTGATTGTTCTATTATTAAAACCACCTTCGTAGATTTCGCCGCCTGGGGTGCTGATGCCAAACACTCTACTTGGTGTTTCACGATATGAACTACTACTAATCACACCACGTGTTGTATCACGTATTAAACCTTGTTGCGCCAAAATAGCTGCTTGATAACTATGTACAGGACGTGGTTGATCGTAAAAAGTAGAACTATTATTGACACCATCGTTATTAGTATTGATTTCACTTGTTGGTAATGCATCTGCTGCACCATAGGCATTAGCCTCTGTAGCATTTGGTATAAACCTCTTGTTCCCAGGCGCCACCGCAGGAACCATATTATGTGATTCTATTTTTGGTATACATCCTATATAATAACCTTGATTAATAGAACCATTAACAAATACACAAATTACTTCAGTGCCAATATCAGGTGGTGTAGCCCAAAAACCATAACTTTGTGGATTATTTTTAAAATCACCATAAGAATCACCTGCACTGCTACTATCTAATACACCATAAAATGGACTCATATAACGTACAGGAATCCAATATGCATTATCTTCGGGGTTATTACTTTGTTGTAATCCTGCTATCCATACTTGAATAATACCACTATGACATGCATCAATGGTTGATTTAACAATGCCAATACGTGGTTCTGTAATTAAAAACGCATTACCACGATCAGTTTTAAGTTGGTCAGGTACTCCTGTTGATTTTTGTATATTGTTTGCCATAACTTACCTCTAAATTGGTGGAGGTTCCTCTCGTGTACTATCAGGTGGTGGAATTCTTGCTAGTAGTCTTGCATTTTCATTTCTATTATCATTATCATCGTTATTAGTTTGATTAATTATAGCAGGTGTATGTTCAGTAGAATCATCATATGGTGGTTGACTGCCACCTTGTGGTGCAACGGTTAAATCACCTGCACGATTGTTTTGATTATTTTGCTGAGCAACAGTTGCAGTTTCACGTGGATTTTCTCCACTTTTTTGTCCACCACTTTGTTTTCTTCGGTTGAAGAAGGCACCTGGGTCGATAAGGACTCCTGCTAATTCCTGTGTAAAACGTCCACGTGAAAATGAACTAGTCACTGTGGTTAACATATATATAAGTGATTTATTTTCTGCTGCTTCTTCACTGAATAATTTTGGGCTATAAAAGCTTACACTTTGATTAATACCTAGTAAACCATTTTCTTCTTTGTAATTAATAACTCTAGTATTTGGGTCAATTGTTGCATTATAATCTACAGGTTCTTTAAATGTAATTTCAATAAACACTTCACCACCATTAGGATTAATGGTAAAACCATCATACCCATATATACTAAAAGCTTTATAAAAATTAGTATTCAGTGTATTCATTCCTACACTTTGTGTAAGATAATCAGGGTCACCTAAAATAGTTGCCTTAAATTGTGCTTGATCTTTTGGACTGTACAAGAAATTTTGTACTTGAGAGGCTTGTGTACCTGCAATACCTCCACCGCTGCTATCAATCGCTTGTGGCGGTCCACCCACCGCAGCTATAGGTGCATTACCATTACCATCAGATACAGTTTTATTATCACCTGAAATTTGAGCAAATAACAAATAATATAATCCATTATAAGTTTGTTCGTAGTTAATAATTTCACTATTTTGCCCTGTGAACCAATATTCATAACGCTTATGCGGACCAGGATACTCCGCACGTGACCCTACATAAGGTGAACGCAAGTATGGTATTTTATATTGGTGGACTTGATACGTTAGTTTATATGCCCAATCTTTACGTTGTTCATCCCAACCATATGGTTCAACAAGTGGATTGATATGATACCAATTTAATTCTTTAGAAGCAGGTTTAGGATCAGTCTCACCCTCAGGTTCAGCAGGATTATTAACTTGATTCAATGCTGCTAAAACATATTCACTTTGTGCAATAATTTTATCAATAGCTGATAATATTGGTTGTGGTGTAATAGGTATATTAGTTTCCGTTGATAATGCTACCGCTTTTGCTGCTTGCTGTGGATTGTTTTGTACGGTGCTTGTTACAGGTGATGTAACAGTATTGGATTTGTCTTGTTTAGCATTATTTAATTTTGACGTAGGTATGATACTATCTTGTTCAAACTTAATTTCATACTTGTCAGCTAGTTTATACAAATTACTTTTTACTGTATCTTCTTGTATTTTATTTAATTGTGCAATTAATCCATCATTACCTGTTAGTGCTGCTTGTACATTACCACCTTTACATGTAATTTGAGTTGATACTAAACCACGTTTTGTTCCATATGCTTCAGACATAGGCACAGGTGCTGCTTTAATATTGTATACAGTTGCTTTACCATCTAGCTTAAACTTGAATTCTGTAATTTTAATTAGGTAATAACGTTTAAAAACAGCATTTGGGTTACCACCCATAGTATCTTTTGATGAAAACTTAGTTGCATCAATTAATGTTCCATTTTCATCATATCCATAAAACCTAATGGCTAAAACAAAATGTTGGTCAAGAGGTAATGGTGTTTTCTTTGGGTCACGATTGTTTAAAATTTTACTATTCTTGTATAGAGTATTTGCTGCCATGACTAATTGTGTTGCCAAACCAAAGCTATTAGGTTCTATAATTTTAAACTCAAAGTTCATACCGCTTGCAGGACCGCCTGGGATGCGGAGGGCTGTCTTAAAAGATAAATCATCAATGTAGTAATCAAAATACATACCAGGTGGTCTATACTTTTGATCTCCAACCCCACCGCTTTGCGCTATAACATATGCTTGTGGTTGACCACCTGCACCTTGTGGCAAAAATGTATTAATATTTGTATAATTAGAATCGTTTAAACTTGAAATAGCATCAGGGTTGACCATATACCAAGTAATTTGATAGGTATAACTTGACAATTGTGATAGTGGATTAAACACCCTGCGCCCAGGAATCGTATCATCATTTGGTTTTTGTGATTTTACAGTAACTGATTCTTTAATCGTTGGGGTATCAGGTGATATACCACCACGCATATCATCTGTTACTTCAGAAGCAGTTTCAGAGGCAGCAGCAGATTGACTAGTATCATTAGGTGTGTTATCATCTTTTGCGCCTGTATATGTTTCATTTTGTGATTCAGTTTCGTTTGCACTATTAGTTGATGCTGCAGGTAAAGGTTCTCCTTGAACAGGTTTAGGCTCTGCTGCAGGTGGTTTTTCTTCTTCAGGTTTTTTTTGTAATGCGGAAACAACCTCAGGTATATTAGCAGCAGTTGCTTCTAATTGATCTTGTACCGCTGATGCTGCAGGAACACCTTTAATACCACCTAAAAAAGAGCTTGGTGTAAATGAATCAATTGATCCAAGGTCAATACCTGAACCTCTTATTCCACCACCTTTGACAATTACTCTATTGCTAGGTGACAGAAAAAATGTAAAACCGTTTACTGTTATTTCCATTATAGTCCTAACACTGCTTTTAATGTTTCTGCTTTAGGTAGATATATTCTAGTTCCTTGAACAAAATCAAAAAGCGGGTCTACTAAAGTATTTGGGTTACGTTGTGCAAATACCCACCATAATTTTGATTCATCATATAAATCATATGCTAGTAAATCAGGGCGCAAATGATAAGTTGGCGTAATTTGCCAATATACATCACCTGTATTAATAGGTATTGGACGATTAGTCATTACGTCCAAGTAAGCACTATTGACCACATTAGTCAAATAGTAAGGACTTGTTGATGGGTATTTCATTTACCATATTCCTCCACCGAAACCTGCATTGGTGCTACCTTGTAATAATTTTCCTGTTGCATAATCACGTAAACTGAATTTATTACTTATCGTTCGACGTGTGACCATTGGATGGAAAGTTAGCTGTATTTGTATCTTGGTTGGTATACGTGTTGTTTCACCTGTAATTACTGTTCTAAATTCAGGAGGACGATTTAATGCACCTTTTTCTAATCTACTGCCAACTAAACGATTAAATTGTGTCAAAAATGGATTAGTTGATGTTGCAGGTGGGCTTAAATTAGGATTATTACTTTGTCTTATTCCTCCACTAACTGATCCTGCCATAATATAATCAACATCATTAGGTAATGTATAATTAAAACTTGACAACACCATGGGATGATTATCAAATTGATATTCTCCATATCCACTCAAATATAATAAAGGTGGTGGTGTACCTGCTTTAGGTGCTTGGTCTTGTCCATAAAACATTTTTGCAGCACTACGGAAAAAATGTATTACTGCTCGTAAGTAAATTGCTTCAGCTACGTTTTGTGCAGTGAAATCACCTGTAATACCAATATCACTTACTGCGCTACCACGATATGAAAATATTTTATAGTTACTATGTGTAGGTTCAGTTGCGTCATAGTTTGCACTATAGGTTAATTGAACCGATGGTAGGTATGGAAATATAACACCATTGGTTGATTGTAATGGAAATAATATATCTTTATTACTTATTTTTGGGTCTTTGTATAGATAGGTTGCACTTGGTGCTAAACTAATTCGTACACGCCAATCAGCAGCTTTTTGAAATTTTACAGCAGGTGATTGATTACTGTTATTAGAATCACCAACAAATTGATCTTGATTAGGAGCAGCACGAACTCCGATGGTTGCGCCTGGACCGATCTCCTCCCCTCCTGCGCCATATTCATCTTCAGCAAATGCAGGATCAATACTTGGTGTATCAATTCCTTCCATAGCTGCAAGACCTGCATCACTATTAGGGTCAATGGTTTCCTGACTACGTGGTATGGGAGCATCATCAAAGTCAACAAAGTTTTCACCACTTGTAGCAGGATCAATCGCAGGTGGTTCATTATATATTTGTCCATTAGCTTCAAGAAATGCTGCTTCATCTTGTGTCTGTGGAGTAAGTGTAATTGCAGGATCATCCGCAACCACTTGTGGCGTAGGGTTGTTAACACCTGCGGGGGCTGATTCAGCAGTTTCAGCATTTGCAGTGGAAACATTGATAGCAGTTTGATAATTTTGTATTTCTGATGCTATAGAATTTTGCTCTAAAGCAAGCGTACTATTTTGATTATTTAAAGCAGCAAGTTGTTGCTCTGCTTCATTTCTTGCATCAGGTGAAGTATTTGGGTTGGAAATTTGTTCACGTAATTGAACAATTTCTAAATCATTTTGTACTCGTTGTTGCGTAGTGCTTGCTAACCTTGCCTCAGCTTCAGATTTTTGTTGTTGTGCTTGTAATGCTTGCCCACGCCATTCTGCTGCAATATCTGAAGATGTAACTTGTGACGGTGTATTTGCTGCCGTATTTGGGTTAGTGTTAGGGTCACTTGCGGGGTCAATAGTTGTATTCGTTGAAGTTACAGGATTATTGTCTACCGTAACACTTAATCCTGATGGTGTAGTCAATGATGAAGTGCCATTATTGTTATTGACAACTTGTAATCTTAGATTGCCATTAGTTTGGGTGGTAATTCCTGCTTCAGGTAATGCGCCTGTTATTATTGTTGGTGCAGCGTTTCCTGTATCTGTATTAACCGTTGTAACACGTGTGGTTGTTGTACTTGGTGTATAAGCAACCGTTGTTTCACCTCTTGTTTGTGCAGCCTGTGCTTGACTTTCTAAAGCAATACCCTGATTTGCTAATTCCGATGCTCGATCAAAACGTTGATCAGCAGATAATGATCTAATTTCAACTACTTGCGCTTGGCTAAGTTGTCCATTAGCCACAGCTTGTTGTAGTAATCGTTGACCTTCAGTTGTATTGGGATCAACTAAATACAACTCTGATTGTGTTTTAAGTGCATCTGCTTTTGATTGTATTCCTTGACTTGTGGCGTTTGGCGTATCTTTTGCTCTACTAACAGTGTAAGTTCCACCACCTGAATCAGTTGCAACTTCTGTAACAGTGGTCGTAGTTTGTGCTTTAATGCTCGATGGTATAGGATTAGCTTCCGTTCCTTTCGTACCACCTTCAACCCATTTTTCATAATTAAGTTGCTCAGTCTCTGCTTTAAAATAAGAAGTATAGTTATTAATATTAGCAGTGTAATCATTAATTTTTACATTGTTCTCATTAATCATACGCTGATATTCAGCAGCAGTATTTGTACTACCATTAGCTAAAGCTTTTGCCTTAAGCTTTTCTAAATTAGCATTACGATTTTCAAGAACCGTTCTATTAGCTTGCAAATCTGCCTGTGATGGTACTTTTGATGACATAACTCTACCCTTATTCTTATATTTATTATTTTAAAAAGTCGTATTTTTATCTATAATAGTCGTAGTAAATAATTCTCTAACTCCTGTATAAATCCAAATTTCTTGATTTTTTGTTGTAACTGTGCAACAATACAGGTATTATAACATTTGGAACCCTATGACAGTCATTAAATACCTTAATAATAAGGACATACTCAAAGAAATACATTTAAGCAAGAATACCTACTGCAGTTTTACTGAACCACAAGACCATCAATATGATTATATTATTGATTATGAAGAAGGTGTTATACTTGAAGACAGTTTAAAAATTGCGCTTAAGCCTGAAGTCATACAAAAAGCAAAAGAAAATCGTGCCTATCGTTTAGGCATAGAAAGTGGTACAAAAATTGACCCTACTACAATTGAACACAGTGACCTAGTATTCAGAGTGATGACATGGGATCATATTCCACTAGCACCAAAACAATCACGTAAAGTTGACAAGAAGAAATCAGCACGTGAATTATTTGATTTTGAATTTGATGATGAACCACTTTTTGATGATTTAGACGATCCAAAATTAAACAAAGAAATGGGCATGAGTGATATGAGTCATGTTCGTGTTAATTTTCCACCCTTCCAACATTTTAAATACGCAGTAGCAGGTAATCAAATGTACTGTGTTGGTAAATCACATTGGAAAGGAGATATTTACACAGGATATTTTGACAAAGATAAAGGTCAAATTACTAATAAACTAGCTAAAATGTATCTTATGCTATGCGAAAAGTATGCCATGAGGTTTAATTGGCGTGGATATACCTACAATGATGAAATGCGTGGAGCAGCTATTTTACAATTGACTTATGTTGGTTTACGCTTTAACGAAGCTAAATCAAGTAATCCATTTGCTTACTATACCGCAGCTATTACTAATTCATTCTGTCGAGTATTGAATACAGAAAAGAAAAATCAAGGCATACGTGATGATATCCTAGAAGCTAATGGGTTAAACCCAAGTTGGTCACGTCAGTTTGCTGAAGAATCCTAATTAGTTGACACTGTGGCAATCTTTATATAGATTGTATTGATGAGTAATTTATTTAAAAAAGCAGCAGTTTTTACAGACATACACTACGGTTTAAAGAACAATAGTATACAACATAATGAAGACTGCCTAAAATTTACGGATTGGTTTATCTCCAATGCTAAAAAACATGGGTGTGAAACATGTTTTTTTCTAGGAGACTACCATCACAATCGTGCTACTATCAATGTACTTACCCTTAACTATAGCTTAAAAGGGTTAGAAAAACTTAACGAAAGCTTTGAACGGGTGTATTTTATACCTGGAAATCATGATTTGTATTACAGAGATAAACGTGATATACAAAGTGTAGAATGGGCACGTTACTTACCTAACGTAGAAATTTGCAATGATTGGGTGGTTCGTGATGATGTAGTTATTGCACCATGGTTATGCGGTGATGACTACAAACATATACCAAAATTACAAGGCAAATATTTGTTTGGTCATTTTGAACTACCAACTTTTTATATGAATGCTATGGTAGAAATGCCCGATCATGGCGAAATCAATCGCAATGACTTGCATCATTTTGACCATGTTTTTACAGGACATTTCCATAAACGCCAAACTAAAGGAAACGTAACATATATTGGAAACGCATTTCCGCATAATTATAGTGATGTAAATGATGATGAGCGTGGTATGATGATTTTAGAATGGGGAGCAAAACCAATTTTTGAAAGTTGGCCTAATCAACCTAAATTTCGTTCATATACTTTATCGGAAATTTTAGATAAGCCTGATGATTTACTCATACCTAATTCTAATGTACGTATTACTATAGACAAAGAAATAAGCTATGAAGAATCAAGTACCATTAAGGAAACAATCATGAATGAATATAAATTACGTGAAATGACTATGATTCCACAACGTGTTGATATTGAAACTGACACTACAGAACATGTAAACTTGCAATTTCAATCAGTTGATGCCATTGTATTATCTCAAATAGAACAACTAGATGCAGGTGCTTATGATAAGCAACTGTTACTTAATATCTACAAAAACTTATGATTATTATTAAAGAACTAACAATTAAGAACTTCTTATCTGTTGGCAATGTAACACAAAAAATACACTTCAATCGCAGTGACCTTACTCTTATACTAGGCGAAAACCGTGATTTAGGCGGGGATGGTGCACGTAATGGCACAGGAAAATCAACGATAGTACAAGCTTTATGCTATGCATTATATGGTACTGTGCTGAATAATATCAAAAAAGATAACCTAATTAACCTAACTAATGGTAAAGGTATGCTTGTTACCGTTGATTTTGAGGTGAATGGTAGTGAATATCGTATTGAACGTGGTCGTAAACCAAATACACTTAAGTTTTTTGTTGATAATACTGAACAAGAATTTAGTGAAGATGAAAATGAAAGTCAAGGTGATAGTCGTGAAACACAGCTTACTATTGAGTCTGTTATTGGTATTTCTGCTGAGATGTTTAAGCATATTGTTGCCTTAAACACTTATAATGAACCATTTCTTGCACTTAAAGCAGCAGACCAACGTGAAATTATTGAACAATTACTTGGTATTACATTGCTTTCTGAAAAAGCAGAAGGTATCAAAGAACTTAATCGTAACGTAAAAGAACAAATTCAAGCAGAAGAATTTAAAATACGTGGCTTGCAAGATGCTAATACTAAAATTCAAGAACAAATTGATAGCCTAAAACGTAGACAAACACTATGGTTGGCTAAGAAAGATGAAGATATTACCACATATACTAATCAATTAATAGAATTGTATAAGATTGATATCGATCAAGAAATAGCATCACATCGTTCTTTGGTTACTTATAATGATAACCAAACCAAATTAACCACTGCCAAAACGCACTTAGATAGTGAAATGGCTAAACTTAGTAAACGTTATAACGATGCAGTCATTGCCTACAAACGTGAAAAAGACACAATAGTCACACAAATGAACAGTTTGAAAAATATTGATATACATATCGAAATTTCAAACTTGAAAATTATTTCTGAAATTAGAGAAAAAACAATTACACGTGACAATACTAAGAAATTATTTGATGCTAGTAACGCTACTTGCACACGCTTAAGCAAAGATATTGCTATTATTAACGCAGAATTAGTTAAATTATACGATCACAAATGCTATGCATGTGGACAAGATTATCATGATGAAACACATAAATTTACGCTAAAGAGCAAAGAAAATCAATTAGCTGAACTACAAGCTGATTTAGCTACAGCAGAAAATCAATCGCAAGAATATAATACAATATTAAATGGTATTGGTACGATTCCATCCATTCCTGCTGTTCATTATAAAACGTTAGAAGATGCCATCAATCATAAGTCAACAATTGATTCATTAGCTGATAAAACCATAAAATTACAGGAAAACTTTAACAAAACCCAAAGTTTGTATGAAAATGATGTGGATGCTTTGAACAAGCAATATGATGATACTGTGCGTGAAATCGGTGAACTTGGTACAAAACCTGTTACAGTGTATAAAACATTGGAACAAGCATTAAAACATCAAAGTACGGTAGAAAAGTTAGAGCAATCGTTAGAAAGACGTGTAGAAGAAGTTGACCCATACAGTGATCAAATCAATGATATGGAGAGTAATAGTATTACTGAAATATCTTATACTATGTTAAATCAGTTAACTACTACGTTAAAGCATCAAGAATACTTGCTTGATTTGCTCACTAATAAGAAATCCTTTGTTCGTAAGAAAATTATTGAACAAAATCTAAATTATTTGAATAGTCGTTTGACATTATATTTGGATAAGATGGGTTTACCGCATCGTGTTAAGTTTCAAAATGATTTATCGGTTGAAATTACTGAACTTGGGCGTGAGTTAAGTTATGGTAATTTTAGTCGTGGTGAAAGCACAAGGTTAATATTATCCCTATCATTTGCTTTTAGGGATGTATGGGAAAATCTATATCAAGGTATTAATTTATTGTTTGTTGATGAAATGATAGACAATGGATTAGATAGTGTTGGTGTAGAAAATGCGATTGGATTGTTTAAAGAGCTAGGCAGACGCAGAGATAAGTCAGTGTGGTTAATTTCACATCGTGACGATTTAATGAGTCGTGTTGGTAACGTGTTACATGTCATCAAAGAGGGTGGATTTACACGGTATAGTCATATGAATGAAAAAATTGCAGTAGCAGTATAGTGTAATAAGTATCGATATGCCATCAGCAAGTAAAATTAAGGGTAGTACATTTGAGCGAGAAATAGCCAAATATCTATCAGATTTGTATAAAGAATCCTTTATACGTGTCCCCAATAGTGGCGCATTTATTGGTGGTATAAACACAAGTCGCAAAGAATTTTTGCATGAAGGTCAGGTAAGAAGCTTCAAAGGTGATATCATCCCAGGCGAATCTTTCAAACTCCTCAACATTGAATGTAAAAACTATGGTGATTTTTCCTTTCATCAATTACTAACTAGTTGCAAAGTATTAGATAATTGGTTAGACCAATTGATGGAAGTAAGTGATGAGCATGATTTAAATGTACTTTTTATGAAATTCAATCGTAAAGGTCGTTATATTGCTGTACAATGGCATCATCAGTGGGAATTAATCAATTACAGTGTTTACAAAAACAATACCCATGGTATATGGGTTATATCAGAATTAGAACATTTTTTTAAATTAAACTCAGGTCGTTTTAAACTTTTATCTCAACATACTTAGGTCTCCTTAGGTCTAACATCTTACTTTTACTCCAATTTAGGTCTTTATTATAGAACAATAGGTTTGGTTGCATGACCTGTAACGCAACGTAGGTACACTAATTAAAGTTGGTTAATGCCTTGGCTGAGTTCTACAGCAGCTTCAATAGACTATCCCCAAGACCCATGTGGTTGTAAGGACGCTATAAACGGATGCCCATTGGTAGTCACGTTTCTATTGTCGTAATAGTTGAATCTACTGTAAAGTAGGTTAGGGTAAAAAGTATTTTTTATCAAGTGCTCGATCATAATAATAGTGGAAAAGGGTCGAGACTGTGTTAATAGCTAACTCACTGAGGTTATTAACGTTACAGTGTATGCGGTGTGTTTCTTGTACAAACAAGTTTTGGGGTGATATAGTCAAACCTACCTGAATAAAATGCACGAAGTGAGCACCTTCTACGAGAGTGGGCGGGGAAGAAGAACCAAATGTGTGGATTATTGCAACTGTAAAAAGTTACATTTATCCACCTTTTTGCAAAAAAGATAAACGGAAAAATAATAATAAAAAAAAATATGAGTGTACGTGGCTGAAGCGATAGCGTAAGCTTAGTACACGAATAGATGACCTTTGGTCATCTTAAAAGAATGGTAATCCACTTTTCTTAGTAACTTCTAGATTTTCATCAATTAACTTGTTAATAATATTAGTTTCAGTTGGTGAAAGATTCATAGCATCAACATATGATAATGAACCACGCATATACCATGCTGCTTTTAAAGCATTGCGTTTAATAATAGTAACTTCTTCTTCGTATCCTTTTACTAGCTTCTCTATATCATCTTGTGATAGATAGAGAAGCCTCATTCGAAAAAATCGGTAACACTAAATGTTATAGTTTGATTATATTCGTGTTGGCAACTTACGCATTTAAATCGTAATGGTTTAGATTGACTACTTTCACGCAATTCTATATTGTGATCACGTATTGTGTCATACATTTTCTTATCACAGTTTTGTAAAAAATCCAAGATAAAAGGTTGATTTGATACACTAGTTTCAGGTGTTCTAATATATTCTATATTTTTAGATAGAATTTTTTGTGTTAAGTTGTTCATACGTACTAGCAATTCACTAGCTGCTTTATTCTTAACCTCACCATCCTCATAATTTTCTAATTGTGCTAAACCACGTTGTATTTCAAATTGTTCAGCACTAGCATTATTATTATCTTGGTAGGTAGTTGACCTAAACTTGATTGCTAAATCACCTACAACTAATTCAGTATTATAGTCACCAACTTGAATAGTGCTTATTAATTTTGAAAGGTTAATACCATAACGATTACTATTTTTACATGCAGGACAATTTGTGTCTACGTCCATTTCATCACCGTTAGTGGCTATACGAATTGATATTAATACAGTTTCTAAGTCAGCATTAAGTAATAACCATGGATTTTTAATGGTTGGTACACAACTTTGAATGATGGAGACTACTGCTGAACCATTATACAAAGCATCAGGTGTACGTGCAGTAATTTCATCATTTGCAGTCATTGGGTATACAGGAAGTTCACCTGTTGGTGGTAAATCTACGATTTCTGATGAATATTTGTAGTTGCTAGGTAAACGTATATGTATAGCAGGTCTGCGAAAATACTGCTTAAGTGGGTTGTTTTCCATGGTGAAGTTAAATCTCCGTATATATAATTTGATAAATATATTTAATCCTAAAAAATTGACATATAAAAAATGGCAGACCAACTTGATCCTGAATTAATGCGTCAGCTCAATGATAAATTCACTGAGTTATCAAATTCTATTACTACGATTGGCACTATTTCAGCCAAATCAATGAAATCAGTGGAGGACAATACTCAAAAAGTTGACAAAAATACATCATCTACTGAAGATAATACTAAAGCAACGGATGAAAATACTAGTTCAATCAAGCGTAATACTACTGCAGTAAACAGTCAGTTAAAGACTACGGAAAAAAATACTCAAGCATCTTCTGATCAAACTGATGTTATTAAAGAAGCTAATAATGCTATAAAAAATCAAGCACAAGCGGTTGGTGCTAGTAAAAAAACATTTGATGATTTAACAAAAGCCACTAATCAGCAATTTAAATCATATATGGCAACTGAGGTTGCAAAAGAGCAAATAAGTGGTGCATCAGCAAAAGCTCAGCAAGAATTAAATTCTAGACTAAAACTATCAAGCATTGGAATGGAAGTATTCCAAACAGGCGTAGAGGGTGTTAAGAAAGTTTTTGATGCTGCGATTGATGCGCAAATGAACTATACTAAAGCTTTGTTGCAGGGTACACGTGGTTTAGGTTTGGAAGCGCAGCGTAGAGAAACTGAAGGCAAAGCTGTAAACCAAGTTATACGTGATTTTGGCAACTTAAGTATGTCGATTGGTGGATTGATGGTGGCGTTAGGACCGTTTGGTATAATTGGTCGTATTGTAGGTTTGGTTGGAGTAGGTGTTGGTATTTTGGCACAGTATGAAGCAAAAGCACGAGATTTTGCTTTGGAAGTGGCTACTATTACTGAACAGTTAAAAGATAAACTGTTTGATACTTTCAAAGATTTAAGTAATTCTGCTTTAACTACTGCAGGAGGTATGACCACATTACGTGCTCAAATGAAGAAGTTTGATTTTGCTATGGCTGAAGTTGGTCAATTTGCAGCCGTAATAAAAGGTGCGGGTAAAGAGTTATCACAAATTGGTGGTTCTACAGTTAAAGGTTTAGAAAACTTTGTTGAAACTGCTGCAGATTTGTTTGAAAGTCAACTTGGTAAAGAGTTGCAATACATGGGCTTGGATCGTGAAGAACAAATGAAAGGAACATTAAAGTTCTTAAGTTTACAAGCTAGATTAGGTGTTCAACAAGAAAAAGACATTAAAAAGTTATCACAATCAGCAGGAAAATACATATCAGAATTAGACCAATTAGCTACGCTAACAGGTATAACACGTCAAGAACAAGAACAAGCACGTGAACAAGTTATGGCAATTGAGGAATTACGTGCTGCTTTAGTGGAAGAAACTGCAAAAGGTGCTGCTGCAGATAAAGGTCGCTTAAAAGTATTAGAAGATGCCATACAAGTATCTACTGTATTAACTGCAGAAGGCATGAAAGAAGCAGGTGCTTCATTAGCTAGAACAGTTGCTGCAGGTGGTGTAACAAGGGCTGAAGATGCTAAATTATTACAAACTGCACCACAATTTTTACAGAATATGATGCAAGGTGTGGGTAGTGTAACCGACAATTTACAATTATTTGGTAAAGAATCTAAACAAACATTGACACAATTGTCAAGCGCAGTAAAAGTATCAGGTGATATTGGTAAGGAAATAGCAGCAGTTGACTACGCAAAATTATTTGATTTCATACCAAAAATAGATAAGATTGCAGAATTACAAAAACAATTCCCTGAGAAAACATTACCACAAATCGTAGATGAAATGCGTAAGGTAACCGATCCCGCTACTAAAGCAGTACAAGATTTAATAAATGCTCAAAGAAAAGACGCAATTGCAAAAGAAGAATCAGGTGGAGGAATAAAAGGGGCAGCGGATTTACTAAAGTCAGGTGCACAAATATTTGGTATAAATGTTGAAAATTTTGGAAAATATGTACGTCAATTATTAGGAATAAAAGACACTGCTAAGGTAGAAAAAACTGAAGCAACTAAAAAAGCAGAAGCTAAAGTAGAAGAAAAGAAAAAAATTACTGATATAGCCACTGAAAAAGCAACTGCTGCATCCATGGCTGAGGATCAAGCTAAGAAAGAATTAGCCGAACTATATAAAAAGGGTGACGTTGCAGGTGTCGAAGCTAAAAAAGTTGAAATACAAAAATTAACTGACGAGCGTATGAAAGCTGAACAAGAAATGATGGTTGCTTCACGTGATCAATCACAAGCTGCTTTAGAAGCTTCAAACCAACGTAAAAAAGATATACGAGAAGTAAACCAACTTGATGATAAAATAAGATTTTATAAAGATTCAATTAATCTTAACAATATGAAAATTGATTCATTATCAAAAGACCAAGTTGAATTAAATATAGAACTTAAAAAATCAACGGGATTTGCTAAATTAGAAAATGAAAATCGATTAAAACATCTTACTCGATTAAGAGAATTAGCAGAAAAAGAAGTAAAAGAAGCAGAAGAAAATATCAAAAAAAGTGAAGAACGTAAAAAAGAACTAGAAAAGAAAACGTCTACCGCTACCCCAACCCCTGCAGCATCTTCACAAGAACGTAAAGAATTTGTGGACAAAATGTATGCAACATTACTTGAGCAAGCTAAAAAACAAGGTGTTGCAAATCCTGAAGTTGTTGCTAGATTAGGTGTTGCTCAATCTGCTTTAGAAACAGGGTATGGTAAATCCACTGCAGGTGGTCAAAATTATTTTGGTATTAAAGCAGGTAAAGGTCAGCCTAGTGTCACTGCGGAAACTGAAGAATTTGATGCAGCCAAAGGTGTAATGGTCAAACAACAAGCTGCGTTTAAAAAATATAGTAGCATGGAAGAATCTGCTGCTGATTATATTAAATTCTTAAAAGAAAATCAGCGATATAAGGAAGTATTAGCAGCAAAAACACTTGACGAGGCTATTCTAGCACAAAGTATGTCAGGTTATGCTACTGATCCACGTTATGGACAAAAATTAGCAACTATTAACCAAAATATCGCACAAGAGCCAGGAAAAATGTTCGATGGTGGCGTAGTAACTAAACCGTTAACAACCACATTACGTGATGGTGGACAAGATGAAGCAGTTATTCCATTGAATAAGTTAGCAGATTTAATACCTATAAAGTCATTAGTTGATGCTATAGAACGTCAAACAGCAATGTTAACCCAAGGTTTTGAGAACATGACTGACAAATTAGCTGAAAATAATAGCATGGTAAGTGACCAATTATTGTACATGCAGAACTAAATTATAAATACAAGATGCCATTAAAAAAGAAATTTTCTAATTTTCACGGTTCACTATCTCCTATAAGTGGTGGTAATAGCAATACAGGAGCATGGAATGCAGGTGCGGGACAAGAACCAACAGGTGCTTGGAACAATGATTTTGCTTTTCGTAATTACCAAAGTCGCTTACCTGAAGTATATACAGGTCATCCAAATCGTATAGAACGTTATAATCAATATGAAATGATGGACGTTGATCCTGAAATTAATGCATGTTTGGACATTCTTAGTGAGTTTAGTACACAGATTAATCAACAAAATAATACACCATTTGAGTTAATCTTCAATGATGAGCCTACTGATGTAGAAGTAGATTTGTTAAAAAAACAATTACAGCAATGGTGTAAACTAAACGAATTTGATACTAGAACATTTAAAATATTTCGCAATACAGTAAAGTATGGTGATCAAGTTTTTGTGCGTGATCCTGAAAACTTTAAACTGTATTGGATGGACATGACTAAAGTTGTTAAAGTCATTGTTAACGAAACTGAGGGTAAAAAACCTGAGCAGTATGTAATAAAAGATATCAACCCAAACTTACAAAATTTAACTATTGCTGAAAAAACAACAACTGATTTTCAGGCACAACCACCTACAGCAGGTTATAGTGCGCCATACTCTTATACTGTACCCAATGAACCATATGGTACTACAGGTACACGTTTTAGTTTAGGTATTAATGAATTTGCTGTTGATGCTAAGCACATTGTACACCTATCCTTAACTGAAGGATTAGACCGTTATTGGCCTTTTGGACAAAGTATATTAGAAAATATCTTTAAAGTATACAAACAGAAAGAATTATTAGAGGATGCGATATTAATTTATCGTGTTCAACGTGCGCCTGAGCGTAGGGTGTTTAAGATTGATGTAGGTAATATGCCATCACATTTAGCAATGCAGTTTGTTAATCGTATTAAAGATGAGATACATCAACGCAGAATACCTAGTGTGCATGGTGGTAGCAATGTGTTAGATGCAACCTATAACCCATTATCAATTAATGAAGATTACTTCTTTCCAACAACTGCTGAGGGACGTGGTAGTAGTGTCGAAGTACTGCCTGGCGGTCAAAACCTTGGTGAAATTGATGATTTAAAGTATTTTAACAATCGTTTAGCACGTGGTTTGCGAATACCAAGTTCATACTTACCGACAGGTCCTGATGATCAAACCACACCATTGAATGATGGTCGTGTTGGTACAGCAATGATTCAAGAGTTTCGTTTTAACAAATACTGTGAACGTTTACAAGGTTATATTGCAAGAAAGCTAAATGAAGAATTTAAGTTATTCTTGCGTTGGCGTGGTTTTAATATTGATAGTGGTTTATTTGATATTAAGTTAAATGAACCACAAAATTTTGCTAGTTATCGACAAGCTGAATTAGATACTGCACGTGTTAACACTTTTAATACTATGGCAGCATTGCCATACATGAGTACACGTTTTTGTTTAGAACGTTTCTTAGGATTAACACAAGAAGAAATCAAGAAAAATCAAGAATTGTGGCATGAAGAACGTAATAAACCTGATGACATGGAAGCTAAAGGTTCTGACTTACGTAGTGTTGGTATATCTACAAGTGATATAGAACAAGATTTAGAATCAGCAGAAACCTTAGATGCTGAAGAAAATATGCCACCTGAAGGAGGTGAAGCTGCTGAAGTTACCGCACCTGTGGGTGGACCTGAAACAGCACCTCAACCCCCACCTGCAGGTACTTAGGATAAATAAATTTATGTACTTAATGGAATTTTACAACGCTGCGCCTAAAGGAATGCAAGATGTGGAAGATGATCATAGTCAACCACGTTGGGGTGAATCACGTAAAACTAAGGGTTTAACATTAGCAGCAATCAATAAAATTAGGCGTTTTAAAGAAGTTAGAACATACGAACGTGCTGAAAATTTGAAAAAAATTCGACAACAATATTCACCACCTGCCCCTGAGGGCGGTCTATAATATAGTATAAAATTTTATACTAATCCGTATATTTTCTCCAAAAACGTAAAAAAATAGCACTTTTAGCTATGTTTTTTTAGATATAAGGTAAATAAAACTAGCACAAGCCATTTACCTAAAGGAGAATACATTAAATGTCTACAGCAAAATTTGAAAAGCTGATTGATCTTATTATCAATGAGGATCAAGAGCGAGCAGAACAATTGTTTCACGAGATTGTAGTTGAAAAGTCACGTGAAATTTACGAGAACCTCATGGACGAAGAAGTCAATGAGGATATGTCTACTGATCTATTAGACGAGATCGAGAATGAAGAAGCAGGAATGCATGGCATGACTGAGGCAGATGAAGAAACAGATGAAATCGAGGATATGGATTTCGATACTGATACTGCTGATATGGATGCAGATGCTGCTGACATGGATGCAGACGCAGCGGATATGGAAATGGATGCTGATGTGGGTGATGATGAAGCACCTGCAACAAAGGGTGACATTCAAGATTTAGAAGATAAGCTAGATGAACTCATGGCTGAATTTGAAGCAATGATGGGTGCAGAAGGTGAGGAAGAAGAGGAAGAGGGTGAGGAAGAAGAGGAAGAAGGCGAAAGCATGGTTGCTGAAGCTATTGCTCTTAAACAAGTTGGTGGAGCTACCTATGACAAGTTTGCCAAGGGTGGTGATCACGGAGCTAACACCAAGAGTCCTGCATTGACCAAACCTAAAGTTGTACAAACAGGTGCAGGTCCTGTAAATTTCTCAGGTGGTGGTGATGAGTCAGTCCCAACAAGTCCTAAGGCAAATACAGGATATTTAAAGCATGGTGGTGATTTAATGAGTGGTGCAAAAAATGCCCCAGGCTCAACCTTCAACGAAAAAGGTGAATCCACACCAAAACCTGTAACAAAAGATGCAGCATCTGACAAGCGTAGTCCTGTAGCAGAAAGTAAAAAATCTGTTAAAAAAGTAGTGCGCTAAGGATTAAAGCACCATGGCATATTTGCGTGAACACCTTACCTTTGACAGAGCAGGACTAATTGTCGAGTCTGTCAAAGAGGGTGATGAAAAAACCAAAGCACTTTATATGAAGGGTATTTTCATACAAGGTGGTGTAAAGAATGCTAATGAGCGTGTATATCCTGTTGATGAAATTGAACGTGCAGTAGAAACACTGAATGGACAAATCACAGAGGGATACAGTGTACTAGGTGAAGTAGATCATCCTGATGATTTAAAAATTAACTTAGACCGTGTGTCCCATATGATTGTCAACATGTGGATGGATGGACCAAATGGTTATGGTAAGTTAAAAATATTACCAACACCTATGGGAAATTTAGTATCTACTATGTTAGAGAGTGGTGTAAAGTTAGGTGTATCAAGTCGTGGTAGCGGTAATGTCAATGATATGAATGGTCGTGTAAGCGATTTTGAAATTGTAACGGTTGATATTGTTGCACAGCCAAGTGCGCCTAATGCTTATCCAAAGGCTATCTATGAGGGTCTAATGAACATGAAAGGTGGTCATCGTGTGCTAGAAAACTTAAAAGGTAGCAAGTTAGATAAGGATGCACAAGTTCAAAAGTATTTAAAGGAATCAGTTGTTAACCTAATTAAGGAGTTGAAATTAAAATGATTTCAACTTTACTAATGCCCGTCAGTTCGGGGTTATACGGACTAACCACTATAGGGGAACATACAAATGTTTGATGCTATTAAGCCATTGCTTGATAACGGCATCATCAATGAGGACACAGGTCGTGCAATTAACGAGGCTTGGGAATCTAAATTGATGGAAGCACGTGAGCAAGTACGTGCTGAATTGCGTGAAGAATATGCAAGAAAGTACGAGCATGATAAAAATGTAATGGTTGAAGCCCTAGATAAGATGGTATCAGAAGGACTCCAAGCTGAAATTTCGGAATTCCATGAAGAGCGTAAAGCAATGAATGAAGACCGTGTTAAAGCTAAAGTTGCATTGCGTGAAAACGCACGTAAATTTAATGATTTCATGGTAACTAAGTTAGCAGAAGAAATTAAAGAATTACGTGCTGATCGTCATGCACAAATGGAAGGTCGTGAAAAATTAGAGCAGTTTGTTGTACATGCATTAGCACGTGAAATTAAGGAATTTGCTGAAGATAAAAAAGCTGTTGTCGAAGCCAAAGTGAAGTTAGTAGCAGAGGCACGCACACAGTTAGAAACATTAAAAGCAAAATTCGTAGCAGAAAGTGCTAAGCGTATCAATGAAAGTGTTACTAAACATCTTAAGGGTGAATTAAGTCAGTTGAAAGAAGACATCAAGGTAGCACGTGAGAATACCTTTGGTCGTCGTTTATTTGAAGCATTTGCTACAGAATTTAGTGCAACGCATCTCAATGAGAAAGCAGAAACACGTAAATTATTAGCACAATTAACTTCAAAAGATCAACAATTGGCTGAATCCATTGCTGAAGTAAAGAAAGCTAAAACTTTAGTTGAAAGTAAAGAGCGTGAAGTTCGCATTATAAAAGAAAGTAACCTACGTGAAAAGACCATGGCAGAATTGCTTGGTACATTAAACGAGGAAAAAGCTGTTGTAATGAAGGGCTTGCTCGAAAGTGTGCAGACAGGAAAGCTAAAATCTGCATATGATAAGTATCTACCTGCAGTACTTAACCAAGGTGCGGATAAACCCGCTACTAAAAAGCAAATGATTGCTGAAAGTGTTGAAGTAACAGGTGATAAATCTGCCGTTAAGAAAGATGTTGAAGTCGAGGAAGAACGTGATAACGTGATTGCGATCAAACGTTTGGCAGGGCTTTAATTTGACATATATACAGGAGATAAAATAGAAATGTCTAAAGTACTATTAGAAAGCCGTTGGGGTGAGACAAAAGAAGCCCTTCTAGAAGGTCTCAAAGGAACTCGCCGTTCAACAATGAGTGTTATTTTAGAAAACACTCGCAAACAGTTGCTTCAGGAAAGCAGTGCAGGAACAACTACAGCAGGTAACATTGCTACACTTAACCGTGTAATTCTACCCGTTATTCGCCGTGTTATGCCAACCGTTATCGCTAACGAGTTAGTTGGTGTACAGCCAATGACAGGTCCTGTTGGTCAAATTCATACACTTCGTGTTCGTTATGCTAATAACATGAACGATACAAGTGCTGCACAAACAAGTACCGTAGCAGGTGAGGAAGCATTATCACCATTCAAGATTGCACAAGCTTACTCATCAGCAAGTAGCGTAACAGCAGGTGTTGTTAACACAACACAATCACGTTACACAGCCGCTGATACAGCAGTTCTTGAAGGTAGTGGTGGTCGCCAAATCAGCGTACAAATCTTACGTCAAGCTGTTGAAGCTAAATCACGTAAGTTGCAAGCACGTTGGACTTTTGAGGCAGCACAAGATGCACAGTCACAGCATGGTATCGATGTTGAAGCTGAAATCATGGCAGCACTTGCACAAGAAATTACTGCTGAAATTGACCAAGAAATTCTCTTGTCATTACGTAGTCTTGCTGCAACAGAGTTTACATACAACCAAGCTACAGTATCAGGTACAGCTACATTCGTAGGTGATGAGCATGCTGCTCTTGCAGTATTGATCAACCGTGTTGCTAACTTGATCGCACAGCGTACACGCCGTGGCGCAGGTAATTGGTGTGTTGTTTCAAGTGAAAGCTTGACAATTCTTCAAAGTGCTACAACTTCTGCTTTTGCTCGCACAACAGAGGGTACATTTGAAGCACCAACAAATACTAAATTGGTTGGTACATTGAACAACGCTATGCGTGTTTTCGTTGATAGCTATGCTCCAACAGGTACAGCAGTTCTTGTTGGTTACAAAGGTAGTAGCGAAACAGATGCAGCAGCATTCTATTGCCCATACATTCCATTGATGAGCAGTGGTGTTGTTCTAGATCCAACAACGTTCGAACCTGTAGTATCGTTCATGACTCGCTATGGTTATATCGAGTTAACGAACACAGCATCATCTTTTGGTAATGCTGCTGACTACGTTGGAGAAATCGCTGTTCAGAACGTATCGTTTCAGTAATCATTATTTTCTAATTTTTTTTAGAAATATTAAAGGGTACTTCGGTACCCTTTTTTATTGACATAATTTATAAAATAATATAAATACATGTTATATTCAAATGTTATTGGATCTAATATGAAAGATAAAATTTTAGAAATTATTGCAAACAATCCCAAGCATTATGTAAAGATGATAAAGCGTAATGTAGAATTGAATAATTGGGTAATAGAACATTCTAAAGTGCACAGTGATAATGTAGCATTATGTATATATAGTGCAATTAATAATGTGTCCAATGTATGTCAGTATGGAAAAGAAAAGAAGTTTGGTGGTTTATCAGTAGGATTGCGCAACTGTGGTACAGCAAAAAATTGTCAATGTACACGTGAACAAGTTGCTGAATCAGTAAAACAAACTAAACAAAGTATAACTGATGAAAATAAACAACTTATTAATAAAAAGCGAGAAGCTACTAATTTGCAAAAATATGGTGTTGCAAATATTGGACAAACCAATTTTGCTAAATTAGCACATACTCAATTTTATTTAAATTCATGTTCTAAAAAACAAATTGAACAAAAAACAGCTAAACAAGTTGGATATGAAAAATTTTCACATTATGTAGAAGATCGATATAAATTTAAGTTATTAACAAATATTGATGATTATCATGGTATTAGACAAAAAGATGCACATGAATATGTTTTTGAATGTATCAATTGTCATACACAAGTGAGCAAAAAGTTTTACCATCGTGTAGGAATAAATTGCGAAAAGTGTAATCCATACAAAGCTAGTTATTTAAGTAATGAAGAACAGGAGGTATTTGATTACATCAAAAATGAATTAGGTATCGAAAATGGTGTACAAAGTGATAAAAAAATAATTGCCCCATATGAATTAGATATGGTTTTTCACGAACAAAAAATTGCCATTGAATATTGTGGACTATATTGGCACAGTGAACTAAGTTCATTAAAGCATAAAAATTATCATAGAGCAAAGATGAAATTAGTTAATAATGCAGGGTATCGTTTAATAACTATTTTTTCAGATGAATGGTTATCTAAAAAGGAAATTGTAAAAAGTAGGTTACGTCATATTTTTGGAATTAGTAGTGAACGAGAACAGGCAAGAAAATTAAAAGTAGTTGAAGTGAGTAATAAAGAAGCTAAAGAATTTTTAGAAAAATATCATATTCAAGGGTTTGCTATTGCTCCTATAAGGTTAGGATTAATTAACAAAGATAAAAAATTACTAGCATTGATGACATTTGCTGCGGGTAGGAAGTCATTAAATTCAAATGATCAATATGAATTGGTACGATTTGCGAGTTACGGTTCAGTTGTAGGTGGGGCAGGAAAGTTATTAAAACATTTTGTGGAAAAATACAAACCTACAAAATTAATAACATATGCTGATTTAAGGTGGAGTGATGGCAATTTATATGAACGTTTAGGTTTTAATAAGATTGGTGATGCAAAGGTGGGATATTGGTATGTTAAAAATTACATGAAACGGGAACATCGTTATAATTATACAAAGCATCGATTGGTTAAAATGGGTAATGATGCAAGTATAAGTGAGTGGTCTATTATGCAAAGTTTGGGGTATGATCGTATATGGGATTGTGGTCATCAAAAATATGAAATTGTATACTTTTCATAAGTAATTATATTATTATTGCATCCTTTTTGGTTGTAGTTCTTTAATATAAAAAATATATAACCAAATAAATAGTTAAAACTGTGCCACTTGGTTTAGTTTCTACTTTTTTAGAAAGAATAAATACTATACTATGCAAATTACTAACGTAACCGCAGGATCTGGGATGGTTATAAATGGATCTCCTAACAATACTGCAGATTCAAATTTTAAAAATACAACAATGTTATTATCAGGTATGCCTGAAACATACAATAATTGTTTACAAGATGAAAGTGGATATAATTTTAGTTTAATTTCAGTTGGTGACACTAAAGTTTCGAGCTTTACCCCGTTTTCATTAGTTAATAGTGTTTATTTTAATGGATCATCAACTCTTACGACAGGTACTAGTTTAACTATTGGAACTAATAATTTTACTTTTGAGTGTTGGGTTTATGTCGCAACAGGAGCTGCATTAGGTACCATTACTTTATTTTGTAATGATATTGCTACAACAGGTTTGAATATACAAATGACTGCATCAACGGTTGGGTTATATACTACTGCCCCAAGTACTTTATTAGAAGCTACGGGACAAACTTTTATACCGAATCAATGGTATCATGTTGCGGTATCTAGAGTTGGCACAGGAGCAGGTCAAACAGGAATTTATGTAAATGGTATAAGATTAACGACAGGAACAGTAGCAACTAGTTTTCCTGCAGCAAATTCTAGACTAGGTTCAAGAAATGGTAATGTAAATTATTTAACGGGATTTATTTACAATGCTCGTTTAGTTAATGGATCAGCAGTTTACGATCCTACAACTACTACACTTTTTAATCCCCCATTATCACCGTTAACAGCGGTAACAAATACAGCTTTACTAACTTGTATATACAACAGATTTAGGGATGGAAGTACAAATAATTCGACATTTACTGTATCAGGAACTCCCAACGTACATCTTTTCAATCCTGCATCAATATCTAATAGACAATTTTTTGGACAAACTAGTGGATCAATTTTATTTGACGGGACAGGAGACTACATAACGGGACCATCAGGAAGGCTTGCGTTTTCTTTTAGGTCAGCAGATTTTACAATTGAATGTTTTCTATATTTGACAGCATTAACAGCAGCTGGTGCTATTTGTGGAGTATGGACAGGCACTGCTTCAACTTCACAATGGCTTTTTACTCAAGGTAACACACTTGGTACTGCACTACGTTTTGGAATGTCTGATGGTACAACAACTACATTTGTCGAAAGCACTGCCGCTTTAGTTATAAATCAATGGATGCATGTTGCGGTGTCAAGACAAAGTGGTACTTTACGAATGTTTATAAATGGAACACAGGTGTACAGTGCTGCAGGTTCTACTACAATGCTTACTACATCAACAGTTCTGTCAATTTTTTCAGTTTCAGATGGAACAGTTACGAGTGCAGGGTACCTATCTAATTTACGTATACTAAATGGGACAGCTTTATACACAGGTAATTTTACAGTACCAACCACTCCGTTAACTTGGACTCCTACAACTAGCTTATTAACTGCAAAATATTCTTTTGCTCCAAATTCTTATATGATGTACGATCAAAGTGTAAATCAATATAATTTTACAAGAGCGAATGTAGTGATGACAAATACATTTACACCATTTGCAACGAATGGATGGAGTAATCGTTTTAATGGCTCATCTGCGTTAACTATAGCATCTAATACGCAACTTGCTCCTGGTACAGGAAATTTCACAATTGAAGGATGGGTTAGGTTTACAGCTTTTCCTGCAGCATCGGGAACAGCGGGTATATGCCAAAATGAATTAACTATAACATCAGCAGCAACAAATGATAAATTTTGGTTTGGATTATATAATAATGCAGGTGCCTATAATTTAGTATTAGGGCGACATACCATTACTTGGAATACTACATCATACGTTGCTTGGACACCATCTTTAGGCGTTTGGTATCATGTTGCTGCTGTGATAAATTCAGGTACAACTTTATTGTTTATTGATGGCATTAGCCAATCCGTAACAAATAATACGTATTTTAATGGAGTTTCATTATCACAAAATGGATTTGCTATTGGAGCTATTTCTAACGCACAATATTTAAATGGTAATATCAGTAATTTTAGATATGTTGTCGGGCAAGCAGTTTATACTTCAAATTTTACTCCTTCAACGGTTCCACTTACTACAACAACTGCAGGTGTTACTTCTATTAATACTAGGTTGCTAACAGCTCAGTCATATGGTTTTCTAGATAACAGTGGCGCATGTACTTTTGTTGGAAGTATATCAGCTACTACTTTAACAGTTACTTCAATTATTTCAGGACAATTAAAAATAGGATGTGTAATAAGTGGTTTGGGTGTTACTACAAATACAACAATTACTGCTTTGGGAACGGGAACAGGAGGAGTTGGAACTTATACTGTTGGAACATCACAAACAACAAATTCAGTATTCATGAAAACTAATGGTGCAGCGTTTACTTTTGTAGGAACCCCGATTGTTGATGCTTTAATGCCATTTACACCATCTACTGCTATTACACCAAATACTCCTGCATATAGTTTAACTTGGGCAGGTGGCAGCTATTATTTTGATGGAACAAACGCAGGACTTACTGCTTTTACTATAATAAATGGTAATTCAAATACTTTTTTTAATTTTTTACACAACACTTGGGCTAAATTCACCATCGAGGCGTGGATTTATCCTACAGCTACAGGAACTTTTCGATATATATGTGGAACTGCAGCAGGAAATGGCACCTCTACGCATGTAGGTGTTGCATTTTACTTAAATACTTCCAATCAATTATGCCTAGACGTTGACAGGGGTGTCAGTGCAGCTTATGTTTTTCAAAGCAGTGCGGGTGGTACAGTGTTAGCAAATCAATGGACTCATGTTGCGGTAACATACGATCAATCTTTGACTACTAATAACGCACGATTTTATATTAATGGAATGAATACATTAAGTGGAACAAAAACTGCAAATGCTCCATCGACTTCAAATTCCACATATAATTTTAGAATAGGAGAAGATGGGGCAGGAGGGGGTGATTGGACAGGTTGGATTACAAACCTAAGAGTTGCTAATGAAGTGTTATACGATAATGTTTTTATGCCACCAACTGCCCCACCTGGCTTGTCTCAATACACAGCATTATTGGCTTTGGGTACAGAGGGAAGTTTTACAGATATAACAGGAAGAAATAATTTTAGAGCCGTCAGTAATGCCCAAAATAATACTGCTAACCCAAAATGGCAAGGATTATCTTCTATTTTCGTTAATGCGATTAATCAAGAGCAAGAATATACAACTGCGGGTACGTATACATTTATTGCACCTGGAGGTTTTTCATCAGTAAGTGTAGTTGCTATTGGTGCGGGGGGAAGTTCAGCTATAGCCACTGGTGGTGGTGGGGGTGGTGGTTTAGGATATGCAAATGTATCCGTAACAGGTGGTTCACCCTATACGGTAGTTGTTGGTGGGGCAGGTGGTAGAAACACAGCTACCGCAGGGGGGCAATCATATTTTTCAGCCACCAATGTTGTTGCAGGTAATGGCGGTGGTGGTTCACCAACTAGAACAGGTGGGGGATTTGTAGGAAATGGTGGTGGAAGCGGTGGGACTGGATCAAGCGTCAGCGGAAATACAGGAGGTTCAGGTGCGGGTGCTGGGGGATACGCCGGTTCTGGTGGAAATGGAAATGCAAGCGCACCTGCAGGTGGAGGTGGTGGTGGCGGTTTTAATGGAAGTAACGGATCAGGTTGGTCAGGTGGCAGTGGTGGTGGCGGGGTAGGAATTTATGGTCAGGGGGCAAGCGGTGCGGTAGGTGCTTGGACTACTGCAACCCCCTTTGTTCAAAATACAGGTGGAGGTGGCGGTTCAGGTGGCACACCAGGTGGTGGTGCAGGATCAACCGCAAGTGCAATGCCTGGTGGTGATGGTGGTTTATATGGTGGTGGCGGCGGTTCGGGGATATTAAATCAGGGAGCTGAAACAGGTGGTGCTGGAGGTAGAGGCGCAGTAAGGATTGTTTGGGGAACAGGTAAAAATTACCCTTCGACAAACGTTACATCAAATATAATAAGTGGTTATTTGATTTCAAACAACACAAGTAATTCACTAGCTTTTGGGACGGGTAATTTTACACTTGAATTTTGGATCTACCCTACTATATCAGGATCTTACACACTTATTGATACACGTGCAGCATCAACAGCAACACCTTACACAGTATCAATTGATAGTAGTAATTTTCCAAATATATATGATGGAACATCAACATTTACTAGTACAGTAGCAGTTACGGTAAACACTTGGAATTTTGTTGCATATTCAAGATCATCAGGAACTCTTAATATTTATGTAAACGGCACAAGAGGTTACAGTGCAGCTAATTCTAGTAATTTTACAGGAGCAGGAACCCTAAATTATATTACCAATAACGTTGGATTAACCTCTTATTTTAACGGATATATCCAAGATTTAAGAGCTACTGTAGGAGTTGGTCGCTATACAGCAACAACAATGGATGTACCAACTGCTCCATTAACAAGTTTTTAAAATTAAGGGAAGAAATTGATACGGGTTGTTGTGATCGATAGGTGTTGACAACTAATGGTAATAGAAATTAAAGTTGTACACAACAAAAGAAGTAGTCTACTATAACGTATAATAGATAAAAGGTAAATACTAGAGCATGATTGAAATAATCTATACTCTAGTATCTACTCATATCACAATACTTTGTGTAACCTTATATCTTCATCGTAGTCAAGCACATCGTGGTATAACATTCCATCCTATTATATCGCATTTTATGCGATTTTGGTTATGGTTAACAACTAGTATGGTTACTAAAGAATGGGTTGCAGTCCATCGTAAACATCATCGTTATACTGAAAAAATAGGTGACCCACACTCACCACATGTTTTTGGCATACATAATGTTTTATTGCGTGGTGCATGGTTATACAATGTAGCAACAAAAGATAAAAATATGATTAATCAATATGGTGTCGGTACACCAAGTGATTGGATTGAAAACAATTTATATAGTAAATACACTGTACATGGCATTTTATTTCTTCTTATTATTAATACCCTTATGTTTAATGGTTGGGGCATTGTTATTTGGTTCATCCAAATGGCATGGATTCCTTTTTGGGCTGCTGGTGTTGTTAACGGTCTTGGGCACTACGTGGGTTATCGTAACAACCATACCAACGATCAATCCAAAAATTTATTCCCAATTGCTATAATTATTGGTGGCGAAGAACTACATAATAATCACCACGATAACCCATCAAGTATAAAACTCAGCCAAAAATGGTACGAGTTTGATTTAGGATATGCATGGATAAACTTACTCAAGTTTTTAAGGTTAGCAAAATGTAAATAAGGAGATTATATGAGTTGGACTAATAAAAAACCACATTCCAAAACACCACCTTGGATCTATAGACAAACATCAAATCGTTATCACGAAGATCCAATCGGGCAAATATCCCAAAATTATTCCAACGAATTAGAAAAAAGTAAAAAACAACTTGAAGAATATAAAAATGAACCAACCAAATAAATACAGTATCTCAATCGGGATGGGAGCAATTAGGGAACCATAATAGGTTCCTTTTTTGTTTACATTGTAATTTGACTAATATCAACTGTTGCATCTACAGTTAACTGAAATTCGTCGTGAGTTTTTTGTTTTATGGTTTGAATTCTTAATCTATTGCAGTTAGCACAATAAGTTTTGTAACTATCGGATAACTTAACTAAATCTAATTGACAGGTGTGCTCAGCTTTAAATCCACATATTTCACATACAATATTTTTAATAATTTTTTTACGATATTTTTTACTATCACAACTACTACAGTATTTCCTCCATGTGGTAAATCCTAGGGCACTTGTCCTACACTTTCTAGCAGGTCTAATGTTGCAATATTGACATATAGGTCTTTTTTTATTTTTTTGCAGCATATTGTTATTTATGTCTTCAGTACTACAAAATACGCAAATTAAAAAATAAATAGTTATATCTCTATTATTTTGGATAAGAACAATGGCTCTAGAAATTATTAATATTGGTGTATTACCAAACGATGGCACAGGTGATCCTGTACGTGTTGCCTTTGAAAAAATTAATTACAATTTTAATCAAGTTCAAAGTGGTAACACATTTAGCTATGTAAGCGGTCCTGAAGATAGCGTACAATATAAGAAAACAAATGACTTACAAGCAGTTGCGGTAAAAGGTAATATTACGTTAGCTGTCGGATTTCCTGCACGTGCTTACACAAGTATTGGTAACCTAGCAACAGCCAATTGGGTTGAACAATCATTACCAACTAACAATAATATAAATGATTTAATTGTTGCAGGAGCTAATTTTTGGGGAGTTGGGGCAAACGGAACGGTAGTTACTAGTGTTGATGGTGTAACATGGGCAAATGCTATTACCGCTAGTAATGTTAACTTAAATGCGGTAATTTTTGATAGTGCTAATACATTATTTGTTACAGTAGGTGATAATGGAAAATTATTAACAAGTGGTAATGGTGTAACATGGACAACACGAACTACAGGAACATCGGAAAATTTGCATGGTATTGCATTGTCACCAAATGTTGGGTATGTTGCTGTTGGAGCAAATGGTACATTAATCTATAGTTCTAACGCTATAGCATGGACAAGTGGTAATAGCACAGTTTCAACTACACTGCGTGATATTGTATATAATGGTAATGTTTTTACTGCAGTAGGTGACAGTGGTACAGTAATTAGTAGTTTAAACTTAACATCATGGGCAAATCGTACAAGTTCAGCTAATATCAGCGTAAATTTAAACAGTGTATCATATGCAAATATTGCTAATGTATTAACATTAGTAGCAGTTGGTGCAAACGGGCAAACTTATAAAAGTGTTGATGGTAATGCGGTAACATGGACAAGCATTGTAGATCCATTATCAAGCAATTTAAACAGTATTGTTCGTGGTGCTAACGCATTTGTTGCAGTTGGTAATACAAGCGCAGTTATTAATTTAGCTGATAGTGCAAATACATGGAGTAATGTTAGTTTACCAACAAGAATGGAAGGTAATATAAACTTTTTATATGACCAACCTAATGCAAACTTGTTACTTAATGCTAATATTATACCACAAGCAAATGGTAATATTAGATTAGGTACAGCAAATAACAGAATAAACACTGCATTTTTTACTACATCAAATTCAAATACTGCTATTGCATCGAACTTATCTGTAACTAATAGTGCTATTGTAGCTAATTTAACTGCCACTCAAGCAACAATTACAACCTTTAATGTAACAGGTTTATCGAATTTAGGAAACATTTCCAACGTTACTATTTTGGGTGGAAATAATGGTTATTTTCTACAAACTGATGGTTCAGGTAATTTAACTTGGGCACCTGCAGGTAATGGAGGTGGTGGTAATGGCAGTCCAGGTGGCGCAAACACTCAAGTACAATATAATAACGCAGGTGATTTTGGCGGTGATGCGGGATTTACCTATAATGATGTAACAAATACTTTAACTGTCAACACGATTAGTTCATATAATCAGACAGTTAGTAATAATATATCAACTAATACTGCAACAGTTGTAGGAAATTTAACATCAGGTAATGCAAGCTTAGGGAATTTAGCCACTGCAAACTATATTAATGTAAATTGGGATGTATCTGCTAATGTAATATATGGTAATTATTTGTATGGAGATGGTTCAAACTTAACAAACTTACCATATTCATCAAATGCAAATTATGCCGCTTATGCAGGTGAAGCATTTTTAGTAAGTGGTTCAAATGTTGTTGGTGATGTTGCTAATGCAAATTATGCGAATTTTTCAGGTAACGCATATTCAGTTGACGGAGCTAATGTTGTTGGTGAAGTTGCTAATGCAAATTATGCTTCATTTGCTAACGTAGCAAACAGTGTAAGTAGTCCTGTTGCTAATGCAAATTATGCGAATTTTGCAGGAAATGCTTTTTCGGTAGATGGTGCTAATGTTGTTGGTGAAGTTGCTAATGCAAATTATGCAATGCATGTTGATGTTGAACCTGTATTAGATAATTTCAGTTATCATGTTGTATTGGTAGCAAATCCTGGCGACAATCATCTTAAGGTCGATGGCGATGATCAACTACAATATAACCCACAATTTGGTATTTTAACATCAAATCGTGTTGATGCAAATTTATTTGTAGGTAATGGACATTTTCTCACTGATTTAACAGGTGCTAATGTAACAGGAGAAGTACCATATGCTAACATTGCAAACTCTGTTGCTGGTGCAAATGTTACAGGAACCGTAGCAAATGCTAATTATGCAGCATTTGCAGGTAATGCAAATTTTGCATCCAATGTAGCATATGCGAATGCTTCTAACACAGCGAATTCCGCTAATACATCTAATGTTGCTATCACGGTAAGTGGTAATGCTCAACCAAATATAACAAGTGTTGGAAACCTGACAACATTAAATGTTACAGGAGCATTATTTGCAGCAACGGGTAATTTTTCAGGTAATGGGTCATTTGGTAACTTACAAGTAGTCAATCAAATACGTGTTGGTTCAAATATAATAGCTAATGTTGGTTCTAATCTTATTGCCTATGGCAATGTTGATTTTTATAATGCAACTGATGTAAACCTTGGTGAAATTACAGAATTACATATATCAGGTGGATCGAATGGTTATTTCTTACGTACAGATGGTGCAGGTAACCTAAGTTGGGCAGCAGTTTCTAATGGTGGAAATGCTGTCACCCCACCAGGCGGTTCAAACACTCAACTACAATATAATAATGATGGGAATTTTGCAGGAAGTGCAGCATTAGTATTTGACAATACAAGCAATGTATTAACTGTAAGTGGTCCGCTAGTTGCAACCCAACTTTCTGTTTCAGGTAATATTGGTGGCGCAAATGCTAATTTAGGCAACTTAGTTATTGCAAACTTTTTCCAAGGATCAGGTAATAGGTTATCAAATATACAAGGTGCTAATGTTTCAGGTACGGTAGCTAATGCAAATTATGCTGTATCTGCTAATTTTGCTAATACTGCAACCAATGCAAACTATGCCAATTATGCAAACATTGCAAGTGTTTCTAACCTTACATTATTTGCAAATACTGCAAATACTGTGGTTGTTAATGCACAACCAAACATTACAAGTGTTGGTAATTTAGTTAGTCTTGTAGTAGATGGTAATTTATATTCTAATAATTCCAATGTTGAAGGTAATGGTTCTTATGGAAACCTACAAGTTGTAAATGAAATTAGGATTGGAAATACTTTTATTGCTAATTTTGGTTCTAACCTTATTGCATATGGTAATGTTGATTTTTATAACGCAACTGATGTAAATCTTGGTGAAGTTACAGAATTACATATAGCAGGTGGATCTAACGGATATTTTCTACGTACAGATGGTGCAGGTAATTTAAGTTGGGCGGCAGTTAGTAATGGAAGTAATGCCAATGTTAATGCTGCGGGATCAAACACTCAGGTACAATTTAACGATGGTAATGCGTTTGGTGCAAGTGCAGCATTTGTTTTTAACAAAGCAGCAAATATATTAACAATTACAGGTGGAATTGTTGCATCATCATTGGGTACTACTGCTAATATTACAGCAGCAAATGCAACGCTTGGTAATTTAGTTGTTGCCAACTTCTTCCAAGGTTCAGGTAATCGTTTATCTAACATTCAAGGTGCCAACGTAAATGGTGAAGTTGCACTTGCAAATTTTGCCACTTATTCTATTAGTGCCAATTTAGCAAACACTGCCAATATTGCTAATACTGCGAACAATGCAAATTTTGCTACTTTTTCAACAAATTCAAATGTTGCTATCACAGTAAGTAATAATGCTCAACCTAATATAACTAGTGTTGGTAATTTGACAAACCTAGTAGTAACAGGGGGAATTTTTGGAAATACAGGTAATTTTACTGGAAATGGGTCATTCGGTAATTTACAAGTTATCAATCAAGTAAGAATAGGTTCAAATTTAATAACAAATGCAGGATCTAATCTTATTGCATATGGTAACGTTGATTTCTTCAATGCAACAGACGTAAACCTCGGTGAAGTGACTGAACTACATATCGCAGGTGGTTCAAATGGATTTTTTCTTCAAACTAATGGATCAGGTAATTTAACATGGGCACCTGCTTCGGGCAATGGAGGAGGTTATCCCCCAGGCGGCTCTAATACATATGTTCAATTTAATGATGGTGGAGCTTTTGGTGGAAGTGCAAATTTTTATTATAATAAAACGACTAACTTATTAACTGTAAATGGCAATATTAGTGGCAGTAATATTAATAGTTCAGGTAAAATTACTGCAACAGGAAATATTCAAACTAATTCATTTTTTGTTGGTAATGGTATTTACATTACAGGGATTAATGCTGAAACAGCCAATTATGTAACTCAACCTGCTCAATCTAATATAACGTCAGTAGGTAATTTGATATCGTTAGATATAATAGGTGACTTAACAAGCACAGGTAATGCAGCATTTTCAGGTGATATAGGTGCTAGTAACATTAACTTAACCCGAAATGTTACGGCAAGTAATGGTACATTTACGGGAACACTGAGAGTTAATTCAGCAGGAACATTAAGAAGTTTAGGTAATGTAGTTTTTGCAGGTTCACCTAATATTTCTTTAGGTACTGTAGCTAATATTCGTATTACAGGCGGCACGAATGGATATGTATTATCAACTGATGGATTAGGTAATTTAAGTTGGGTAACGCCTGGCGGGGGTGGAGGAAATGGCTCACCAGGAGGTTCAAACCGTCAAATTCAATACAATGATAGTGGTGCATTTGGTGGTAGCCCATTCTTTACTTTTGATAGTTCAGTTAACAATGTTACGATTGGGGGCAATTTAATTGCAAATACCATTACAATTGGTAGTGGCATTTACCAATTTAGTCAATCAAATGTTTATTTTGCAGCAACAACTAGTAATGCAGCAAACCAAGAAATAATTTCAATTCCCACAGCAAATCTTGCAGGTATTGATTTTACTATTCTTAGTGATGATATTGGTGGAAATATTAGAACTCTAACTAAAATTTCGTCCGTGGTATTAGGATCAGTTATTAATTATAATGAAACTAGTAGTTTAGCAGTTAATGGGTATACAGGTGATTACGTTGTTCAATATAACCCAGGCAACATCACTCTAGCACCATCTGCACAATTACTTTTTTCTCCTCAATCAGCAAATTATACTACGTTAAAAATGATGATTACAACGTATAAAGAACTGTAATTAGGTGGAAATTTGAATAATATTATAAATATATAAAAGATAGGAAAAAAAATGGCACTTAAACCACTTAATTCAGTCGGCGGTTTCTCAGTAGGGGAAATTCCATCAAACGTTATTTTAGGTAATGGAGATATTACCACTTCAAATGGTAACTTTAGCTACAGTATAGCTGCAGGAAATGTTCTTACAAACAATTTAAAGTATGCTAATGGATCACCATGGGATCTACAAGAAGCAGCAGGTGCTAACAAACAAATCCAATACAATGAAGGTAATGGTAATTTTGGTGCTAGTGCAAATTTTGCGTTTGATTTTGCCAACAATACATTAGATCTTAATGGAAATATTCTTTTAGGTGGAACACAACAAAATCAAGTTGTCAACTTAAGTAATAATGCTTTAGAAATTCGTGGTGGATGGAATGCAAGTAGCGGGTCAGCCGTTAATATTGAGGCAGGTGATTATAGTAACAGTAGTAATTGGGGTAAAATAAGCATTCAAGGTAATTTTGCAGGTAATTCAGTGGGTTTTGCTGAAGCCAATGCGTTTATTTTTTCTACACCTGGGTATGGTGCAGGAAATATTGTAAAAATAGATACACTTAATATTAATGCAACATCAAATTCAACAGGTGCTGTACAAATTGCAGGTGGCATTGGGATTACGGGAAATGCCTACATTGGGGGAAATATTTACGCCAATAATTTATCAGGTAATATTTCAGGTAATGTTACCGCAGGTGGTATTAATACTTCTGTTCAATTTAATGACGCAAATACTATTTCAGGTGGAAATTACTTCTTATGGGATAAAGTTTCAAATGTATTGACGGTTACAGGTAATATTAATTCAAACGGTTATATTGTATCACCTAACGATGCAAACATTAATCTTGAGCCAGGTGGCAACGGATTAGTCGTTATTGCTAACACCGCAGGTGGTGCAACAGCAATTGCTATGGGTGACCCAACACAAGGTAATTTAGTAAGTAATGCAGTAACATTAACAAATTCATCATCAGTTTCAAATTCAATTGCACAGTTAAATGAGGTTTTGGGTAAATTAGTTCCTCCTGCTCCCGCAAATTTCCCACAAGGATCATTATCAATAAGCAGTCTGTCTACTTATCGTATGGCTAATTTTACACAAACTGATAACACGCCTGGGGCGAACAAAAGTGTTGCAGGTGGTACTACAGTAACAACAGTACGTAGAGCAGCTTCTTATTCAACTAACACGATAGCAAATGTTGGGCCTGGTAATCAAGGGACAATTGCAGTGTATTTAAATGGTGCTGATGCAGGAAATAGAACATTAACAAATTCTTTAAATGGAAATGGAACTTATAGTAATCTAGTAATTACAAATAATGTAGACTATAACAGTGTAAATGCAAATATTCAAGCGGGTTTTTGGTCAGTTTTTTCAGCTTCAGCTTCAGGTACAGTAACTCAAGGGTGGAATGAAGTAAAAATTACAGATTCAGCAACAAGTAATACTAATATGCCATCTTGGTATTATGATGCAAGTGCGCCAGGCACACCACAAGTAACAAATACATCAATCACGGCACCTGTGTCTCCATCTTACACATATTCAAGCACTGTAGCTCATTATAATAATACTAATGCATTTACTATAACTTTTGATGTAAATCGATTAAGTGGTGATATGTATCCAACTAGCGATACATTTGTAACAGGTACTTCAGGTGGGGCATTTAGCGCACCTTCAAGCGTAACTTATTCAAGTGCAAGCATAACAACTCCATTGGCACAAAATTTATATGTGTCAAGCGGTAATGCATCAATATCAACAACATCATCAATCATTTCAGGGTTTGGTGCATCTAGCGGATCCCCATCAGTATCAGTATTAAACAGTTATGCTACGGGTACAGGATCATTTAATCCTAGTGCCAATGTATTATACAAAACAGGAACAGCTTCTACAATGGAAGAAGCTAATATTGTAATCGGTGGATCAATAGGTAGCGGAGCAGGATTGGCATTTAGAATTCTTAATCCAGGCTCAACCGATACTCCTTCATATAGTGCAAATGCTACTGCTTTTAATAGTCAATCAAGCACATTACAAACTTATGATGCCACGATTGTAGCAGCTATTATGAAGCATGATCAAACAGATTATTCAACAGGTTATTTGCCAATTGGTCCTGACTTAAGCGCAGGGCGAAGCGGATCGCAGTATTTTACATTCAAATTTGTTAGAACTTCTGTATCAAAATTTGATTTTAGATGGACGGGTACAATTGCAGGGTTATGGGTTGCGTTGCCTGGAAGCGGTATAGATACATCATCTACTTTAAATGGATGGTTAGATGCTTCAATAGCATATGCAGGGGCAGGGCAACCAGGTGCAGGTACGGGAGGTAATGGTAGTAATGGATGTGCCTTGGGAGGTACTGCACCATTAAATTCTGCGCAAACCAATAAATCAATAACCATAACTTTTGGTACTGTAAGCAGTTCAAGTACAGCATCAAATGAAATTTATGTTCGAATTAAATTGACTTCAGGTCAATCAGTAACAGCATTTTCCCTACAACCAGCGAGTAACTAAAAAATGTCAATAACAATAGCACAACAAGTTGACCTACTATATAAGCAAGCATTCGGTGTTACAAAAACGGATACTGCTAATAATAAAAGTCCTAGTAATGAATCAATACCAAGTCCATTATTAATACGTGGTGATACACTGTGGGGACAAGCTGATCAAATCCCCGCAATCGCAGCACCTGTTGCTAATGTTGTTCAGGCATATACAGGCGCAAGTGCAGTTCAAATGGCTGCAGATACAACAACTGTACCAATTAGTGGCATTTATCCTACGTGGTTAACAAATTTAACCTATTGGATACCACAAGAATTCGGCGCAACTTACGTTATTAAAATTTATGTTGATAATCCTGGAGCAGCAAATCCAACGATTACAGGTACACAAATTTTTGCGGCAGGTAGTGGTGGAACAGGCGAATATTATTATAATTACCAATCAGGTGTATTAAACTTTATTGGTCAGACCATACCTGCAGCGTTAACTTCAGGTAAGGTATTATATGCTGTAGGTTATCGCTACATTGGTGATCTCGGTGTGACCAATTTGCCAAGTAACGTTTCTCTTGGTAATTTACGAATTAATGATAATGTAATTGAGTCAATTAATTCTAATGCTAATATTGTACTTTCACCAAACGGTACAGGTCAGGTTACTACTACAGCATCATTTACGGGTAGTAATATCTTTGCAAATTATGCATTTTTAGCGAACGATTTAACAGTTAATAATATTACTACTAATGTTAACGTAAGCGTTACAGGAAATGTTTTAGGTAATTTCTTATTAGCTAATGCAAATATTATTGGTAATAATTTATATTCAAATAATAATATTGAAGCTAATGGTAACATAACAGGTAATAATTTTACTGCTAATAGCACTTTATTTGTCGGTGGTAATGCAAATATAGGCAATGGTTTTGCCGTATTTGATTCTACAGGACAAAAATTACTTATTAACGGTAATATTATTCCCGCAAATTCTAATTATTCATTAGGTAATGCTAGTAATCCATGGAATTCACTGTATGTTGCAGGTGAAACAGTTTATATTGGTAACTCAACAATTCAATCTAACACAACTACCAATACTTTTACAATAACAAATTCAGGTGGGGCACAGTTTTTACTTACAGGAAATTCAACAACTGCTACAATAAGTTCATATAACTTTAGCGCAAGTTCTAATGTTTTAGCAAATTTTGTTAATGTAAATGCAAATGTTTTAGCAAATTATATTAATGCCAATGCAAATGTATTGTCAAACAATGTTACAGTAAATTTAGAACTTGCGGGTAATACGGCAAACTTTACAGGTAATGTAATTGCACCTAACTTTTCCGCAAATTCAACAGTTTTCGCAGCTAATGCAAATATCACGGGTACGACAATTACTGATTACTTAACAGTAAATCATAGTATTAGTGGTAATACTGCTAACTTTACGGGCAATATTGATAGCGCACTTAATGCTAATTTAGGTAATGTAGCTACTGCAAATTTTGTAAAAACAAGTACCGTACTTAACGGTAATAGTAATGTTGAAATTGCAGCTAATGGTAATGTTACAGTAAGTTTAACAGGAACAGCTAATGTAGTTACGTTTAGTAACCTTGGAGTAAATGTAGTTGGTTATGTCTATGCAAATGGTGATGGAACATTTGGTGCAGTAAAAAGCAATAGTGTCACAGCACTAGCAGGAAATTTACAGCTTTATTCCCAACAATCAGGAAATAGTTACGTTGAGCTAAAACCATTTGGTAATGGAACAGTTGATGTTGCTAATTTTAGAATTACCTCATTAGCAACACCTAATGCTTCTTCAGATGCTGCGACTAAACAATATGTTGACGATGTGGCACAAGGGTTAAATGTCCACGATCCTTGCTATACTGCAACAGGTAATACACTTGCTAACTTAACGGGTGGTGGTACGATTACTTATAATAATGGTACAGGTGGCGTAGGTGCTAATCTTGTTCTATCAGGATCGTATACAAAAAGCTTTACTAGCGCAAACTGTTTTGACGGTAATACAACAGCAACAACTTCATCAAGAATTTTAGTTAAAAATGAAACAACTGCTGCATATAACGGTATATATGTTGTAACAAGTGGAACCGTATTAACACGTGCTGATGATTATAACACTGTTCCTGAAATTGAAGCAGGAGACTTTGTTTTTGTAACAACAGGTGATAATTATGATAACACAGGTTGGGTACAAACATCTATAGTTGCTGTTATTGGAACAGATCCTATTGATTTTGTTCAATTTAGTGGTGCAGGTACTTATCAAGCAGGTGCAGGTTTAACATTAACAGGTACTGTATTTTCAGTAAATGTCGATAATGTAACCACTGAAATTGGTGGCGGTAATGTTATAGTTAAAGCAAATGCGCAATTTACAACACCTAATATTGGAGCAGCTACAGGCACTAGTGTTGATTTAACGGGTAATGTTTTAGCAAATAATTTAAACGCAAACAATAAAGTCACAGCAAATAATATAGATGTTACAACCTTACTTACTACAGGGAATATCACAGTAAATGCTGCGATATTAGGAAATACAGCCAATTTTAGCGGTAACGTAATCCTACCAAATTTAAATGTAAATAGCGCATTAGTTGGTAATGAGGCTAATTTTAGTGGTAATGTTGTTGCTAATAATTTAACTGTTAATTTAGAACTTTCAGGTAATACAGCAAACTTTAGTACAAGTGTACAAACACCATTAATCAAAAATGGTAATAGTAACATAAGTATTGCAGCAAATGGAAATATTCAAGTAGCAGTTAGTGGTGTAGCAAATGTTGTCAATATTTCCAACACAGGTGCTAATTTAACGGGTAACCTATCGGTATCGCAGGAATTAAGTGGCAATACCGCTAATTTTTCAGGTAATGTTATTGTACCTAACTTAACTGTTAATTTAGCACTTGCAGGAAATACAGCTAACTTTAGTGGTAATTTAGTAGCAGCAAACGGTAATCTTGGTAATTTAGTCACGGCAAATTTTGTCGATATAGCTAGTAATTTAATAGCAAATAATGCAAATATAAATTTAGCTTTGTCAGGTAATACAGCTAATTTCAGTGGTAATTTAACATCAGGTAATGCAAACCTAGGTAATTTAGCTACAGCGAATTTTGTCAATATTGCTAGTAATTTAGTAGCGAATAATGCAAACATTAATTTACAATTAAGTGGAAATACTGCAAACTTTACAGGTTTGGTTGATATCTTTAATTTAAATGTTTCTAATACTGCAAACTTGGGAAATATAAGCAATATTACAATTACAGGTGGTAGTAATGGTCAGTTTTTACAAACTAATGGATCAGGCGTTGTAACTTGGGCTACTGTTGATACAAGTATTATAGCTAATGGTAATAGTAATGTTTCAATACCATCTGCTAATGGTAATGTTAATATTAGTTCAGCAGGAAATGCTAATGTAGTTGTTATATCGGGATCAGGCGTTAATATAAGTGGTTATTTAACTGCTACAGGAAATATAAGTGGTAATGTTGGTAGTTTTAGTGGTAATGTAACTGCTCCAAATTTTTATGCTAATTATACAGTACAAGCTGTTGGAAATATAACAGGTGGCAATATTATTTCAAATAGTAATGTTGACACAACAAATCTTAATGCAAACTACATATATTCGAATAATACAGCAAATATTGGCGGTAATTTAAATGCTAATGCTAATGTTAACATTGTAAGTGATTTAAATGCTAACACAGCCAACTTTAGTGGAATTGTTGGATTTACAGGATCTAATGTAAATGTTAGTAATTGGTTAACTGTTGCGAATACTGCAAATGTTGGTAATTTGCGTACTGACAACTTGCTTTATTCCAATGGACAGCCTTGGGATTTACAACAAGCAGCGGGTTCTAATACACAGATTCAATATAATGATGGATCAAATAATTTTGGTGCTAGTGCTAACTTAACTTGGGACTATACAGGTAATGTATTAACCGTTGGTGGAAATGCCAATGTTACAGGTACCACGAAGACATACCAAGAACAGCTTACTTCATTATTATCAACTCAAATTGTTTATGGTAATGGTAGTTCATTTTTAGTAGGTTCTAATAACTTTATATTTAATGATTCTACTAATCAATTTACTGTAAATGGTAACGCACAATTTAACAATGCTAATCTAGGTAATTTAGCTACAGCAAATTTTGTTGATGTAGCTAGTAATTTAGTAGCCAATAATGCTAACATTAATCTAGCACTATCAGGTAATACTGCCAATTTCAGTGGTAATGTCAGTGCAGCTAATGCTAATTTAGGTAATTTGGCTACGGCAAATTTTGTTAGTGTATCTAGTAATTTAGTAGCTAATAATGCAAACATTAATTTAGCTTTGTCAGGTAATACAGCTAATTTCAGTGGTAATTTATCAGCAGCAAATGCCAATCTAGGTAATTTAGCGATAGCAAATTTTGTTAATGTTGCATCAAATGTTGTTTCAAATAATTTATCAGTTAACCTAGCATTAACAGGAAATACAGCTAATTTTAGCGGAAACTTAGTTTCAGGTAATGCTAATCTTGGTAATTTAGCAGAAGCAAGTTTTGTTAATGTTGGTGGTACAACACTTACAAATAATCTTACAATAAACTTAGAATTATCAGGTAATACAGCCAACTTTAGTGGCACAGTTGTAGTACCAAACTTAACTGTAAATAACAATATTGCGGGTAATACAGCAAACTTCACAGGAAACATAAGTGCTGCTAATGCTAACCTAGGTAATTTAGTAACAGCCAATTTTGTTAATGTTTCAACTAGTTTAGTTACAAATAATGCTAATATTAATGTAGAACTTGCAGGAAATACCGCAAACTTTACAGGAAATATAAGTGCTGCTAACGCTAATCTTGGTAATTTAGCTACTGCAAATTTTGTTAACATATCTAGTAACTTGGTTGCAAATAATGCTAATATTAATTTGGCTTTATCAGGTAATACAGCTAACTTTAGTGGCAATCTTCTTGCAAATAATATTACTGCAAATTATAAAGTAGATATTGGTAATACTGAAGTAACATGGTCAACAGTAACTACATTGTCTGTTACAGCTAATCAAACTATAGCTCAATTTCCAATAAGTAGTGGATTTACAGGAGTTCAATTTTTAGTTAAATCGGTCGATTCTACAGGTTCAAAATATAGTATAGCTACAGTACAAGCTGTTTGTGATGGTTCATCCGTAGATTATACAATTTTTGGTGGAGTAGGGTTAGGTGGTCAAACAGGTTCATTGGCAGTAAATATTTCCAATAGTAATATTGCCTTACAAGTTACGCCATCAAGTAGTAATTCAACTGTTTGGACTACTCAGTACAGATTAGTATGATTTATTATGCTAAATATTTTAGTACTAGTGAGATCCTATGGCAATAAAACCACTCAATTCAATAGTGGGGTATTCGGTTGGTGGTAACACCGTTTCTAATATAATTTTAGCAAACGGTGATATCACCACAAATAATATTACAGCAACAGGAATAACCAATTTAGGAAATGTTGGCAATGTCGTTATAACAGGTGGCAGCGCAAATTATATCCTAAAAACTGATGGAACAGGTAATTTATCATGGACTGCTCCTGCTTCTACTTTAACTGTGTACGAAAGTAACGCTAATGCAGGTAATATTTCTAATACCACAGCAAATGTTTCGGGATTATTGTTTGATAAAGATTCAGGATTCTCTGTATCAAATGTTGGAAGTGGTAATGTTTTAATATCATTGGGTAGTACATTTAAAACATGGGTGGTTACAGGACAGCCAAATCTTGTTGCACAAGCTGAAGATACTGTTCAATTTATCGCAGGTAACAATCTTGTTATAACAACAAGTAATACACCTAATCCACCTTCGCAACTTTACAAATATATTCGTTTTGATGCTGATGTACAATATGTAAGTAATGGTAATAGTAACATTGCTATTCCTTCTGCTAACGGTAATGTTAATATTTCAGCAGTAGGTAACGCTAACGTTTTAGTTGTTACAGGAACAGGTGTCAATGTTGCAGGTACAGCCAACATATCAGGTAATGCCAATGTAGGAAATATTGGAGCTACAAATGGTATATTTACCACAGTTGCAGGAACATTGACAACTGCATCACAGCCAAATATTACTTCAGTTGGAACTTTATCATCATTATCAGTTAGTGGTAATACAACAAGTGGCAATTTTATAGGAACATTTGCTAACGGAAATAGTAATATTGCAATACCATCTGCAAATGGTAATATAAATTTTAGTGCAGCAGGAAATGCTAATGTTTTAGTAATTTCAGGCACAGGGATTAACGTAAATGGTGACAGTTTAATTACGGGAAATTTAACTGTTGATGGAAATATTACTTATTTAAACATAGATACATTAGCGGTAGAAGACCCAATAATTCAATTACAAACAGGGGCAAATGGTGCTGCTCCTACTAGTAATTCAGGAAAAGATGTTGGTACAGGATTAAATTATTATGATACGCAAGCTCGTATTGCTTTTATGGGTTGGGATGTAAGCAATGCAGAATTTGGTATGGCATCCCAAGCTAGTATATCAAGTGAAATTGTAACATTTAGTACATATGGTAATTTACGTTTAGGTAATTTGATAGGTGCGGTAGCTAATGGCAACAGTAATTTCAATATACCTGCAGCTAATGGGAATATTAATTTAAGCGTAGCAGGTAATTCTAATGTACTAGTAGTTACAGGAACAGGTATTAATGTTTCAGGTACATTAAATGCAACAGGTAATGCCAATGTAGGTAATATAGGCGTACAACTTGTCACGGCTAATTCACTGATTTCAAATAGATCAAATGTTTCAGTTACAACCAATACCCTATTAGATGAGTTCCCCCCTTCCACATATAGAACAGCTAAATATACTATAAGTGCGTCAAGTGATAATGGGTATCAGTCAGTTGAAACACTATTAGTGCATGATGGTACGAATTCATATATAACAGTTTATGGAAGTATTTGTAGTAACGTTTCAAGCGACATTCTTGATATCAGTAGTAACATAAATGGCACATCAGGAAATGTCACATTGTATGCTACATCAGTTAGTGCAAATACTTTAGTAAAGGTAATAACTATGTATTTAAAAACATAAGCACTACAAAGATTAAAACAGGGAATATGGAACTGTGGCACTAAAAAACTTTAACGTTAAAAACGGATTAACTACGGGTAATATTACCCTCACTGCAAGCAATAGTAACATTGCAGCACATACTTATTTTGGAAATATTGTTGTAAATAGTTCTGCAAATTTAGGTAATGTAGGTAATGTTATCATTACAGGTGGCAGTAATGGACAAGTCCTTTCTACTAATGGTAGCGGTAATTTAAGTTGGACAACTATTAGCACAAGTTCTATTTCTAATGGAAACAGTAATGTTTCTATACCTGCTGCTAATGGTAATGTTAATATTAGTGCAGCAGGTAATGCCAATATATTAGTAGTTACAGGTACGGGTGTTAATGTTTCGGGTACATTAAATGTAACAGGTAATGCCAATGTAGGTAATATTGGTACAACAGGAATTATCGCTACAGGTGTATCAAATCTTGGAGCAGTTGGTAATGTCATTATCACAGGTGGTAGTAATGGTCAAGTATTAAGCACAAATGGTAGCGGTAATTTAAGTTGGACAACTATTAGCACAAGTTCTATTTCTAATGGAAACAGCAATGTTGCTATACCTGCTGCAAATGGAAATATTAATTTAAGTGTAGCAGGTAATGCTAATGTATTAGTTGTTACAGGAACAGGAGTAAATGTTTCGGGTACATTAAATGTAACAGGTAATGCCAATACAGGTAATTTAGGTGTTTC
>Ga0214923_10000311_pt1 | contig 74106 bp, 52 predicted proteins | sample LL1510_MetaG_FD_177993 | JGI IMG/M metagenome (GOLD analysis project Ga0214923, IMG submission 177993) | Freshwater microbial communities from Lake Lanier, Atlanta, Georgia, United States - LL-1510 | ecosystem: Environmental > Aquatic > Freshwater > Lake | place: USA: Georgia | collected...
AAAAAAATTGATAAATCAATATAAATAAATATTATTATTTATATTAATATGTCCATGGCAGTGAAACGTTTAAATCGTGAATTGAATGAAATCCAAAAAAATCCTATTGAAGGTTTTATTCTTTCTGATACTTCAGATATTATGATTTGGAAAGGAATTATTGAAGGTCCTAAAGATACTCCTTTTGAAAATGGTAAATTCCCAATTCAATTAACTTTTGATACTGATTATCCATTAAGACCTCCTTCTGTTAAATATTTAGTTCCTATTTTTCATCCCAATATTTATCGCGATGGAAAGATTTGTGTTGATATTTTACAAATTAATGAATGGAGTCCGGCACTTACTATTACTACAATTGCATTATCTTTAAGGTCTTTATTAATAGATCCTAATCCAAGTTCCCCAGCTAATCGAGATGCAGCTAAATTATTTATGGAAAATAAAATAGAATATGAAAATAAAGTTAGAGAAGATATTAAAAATTCTAATAAATTTTAAACTCTGGAATATCAATTATATCATTGATTATATAAGTTTCATTATCTAATTTTATTGAATTCCCATTTAAATCCTTCTCTACTTTTCCTACAGCAAAATGCAATTCATTATCATATATCATTCCAGATGGTTCATAATACCAATAAAATTCAGGTTCAGAATATAAATTATCTTCTATTTTTTTAACAGCTTTAATTTTTCTAACTTTAATTTTTAATCTTGATGATTCTTTAGCATTAGAACCATTATCTATTTTTTGATCATATTCTAATTTTTCATTAAATGCAGGTCCAATTGGATTTTCTAGTAATGATTCTTCATTAAATTGGAAACATTTATATTTGGAACCCATCATATTATGAGCTTTGAATAATTCACAATCTACTGCTGCTTCTTTAACTGCTTCTATGAAAGATAATAATAAATTATTTTTTTTACGAGATATATTTTCCATTTTTTCATCAGCTGTTATTTTATTACTTTTACGTATCATTTTATATCTAAATACATCTACCTTTCTTTCATTCATTGGTAAATCTTTATGCACACACATACGAACAGCTCTTCCCATAATTTGTTCAATACGAGCTTCATTCCAAAAAGGTTCTAAAATATGAACCTGTCTTACATTTCTTAAAGTAATACCTTCAGCACCAGCAGGAGATAACATAATAATTTTAACTACACGACCGTGCATATTTTCTTTATCATTATAAATTTTTTTATTAGCTTCTCTAATATCTCTATCGATAGCACCATGATATTCTATAAATCTAAAACCATCTGATTTACCTGATTTGGTTAAATCTTTTAAATCTGCCTCACTATCACGATGATAATCAATGAAACCAAAAAAGTTTAAATAAATCTTAAATACCTGTAGACCTTCCATTAAAACATAATTTGAATAAACTAAAACTGGTCCAGATGATTTAAAAATATTAAATATACAAGTAATAAATTTAGGAGAACATCTATTTAATAATTCAAATAGTTTTGATTTTTTCTTTTCAGTTGTTAAAAATGTAGAAAAACTAGAATTATACTTATTTTTCCAAGTTTTAACATCTTCTTGTAATGTATAATTATCTTTTTTATCTTTCTCGTAAGTTTCTTTACATAAATTAAAAAATCCATTTACGAAAGTTTTTATTGCATTATCATACGCAGCAGCTTCTTTATCAGATAATTTTAATTGTTTTATTTTACTTACCTCTTTCCCTTCATCAATAATTATAGCATCTGCATCTTTAATTTTAAACTTACCAGGTCTTGGTCTAGCTTCACCATTAATTAAATCAGTAATATGAGGAAATACAAAATTAGCTGCTTGTCTAGTATATGCATTATAAGTTGATATTCTTTCACCAACCTTACCCCTTGATAATTTTCTATTTAATTTTTCTCTTTGTTCTTCTATTTCTTCAAAATGATTATATACATCTTCTTGGTATTTTTCCATAATAATATTTTTATAGTGAATTGTTTTAGTAGGAAATTTATCCGGAGTTGCACCAATATAATAACTGACTAAACCTAATATTCTTCTTTGAAACATATTCTTTGTATTTTCATTTAATGATTGAAAATTTGTTGATGAAATAAAAATTTGTTCAAAAATAGCTTCACTAGTTGGAAAAACACTAGGTCTTAATAAATTAAAAATTAAAGCAAATTCAAATGGATTATTAACAGCAGGTGTAGCTGATAACATCATAATTCTAACAGTTGGATTTTCTTTTTTCTCTTGTTGAATATAATCATAAATAACTTGTGCTCTCTTACCATTTTTAGAACTAACGTTATTATATACATTATTTATGAAACGATGTGCTTCTTCAATAATAAATAATGATTGTTTAGATGAATCTGCTTTTTTAACTTTTTCTAAAAAATCTCTATCAGCAAAAGGTGAATCATAGTGAATGAAAATTAAATTTTTCATTCTTTCTTCTTGATTTTCTTTCGCTAACCAATTTTTTAAATCTTTCAACCATGGGTCATCATGAAGAGCAGCAGGTATTAATAAAAAAATATTCCATTTAGGGGTATAATTATATAGAATATTATAAACATTAATAACACTAACTGTTTTACCAGCACCAACACCATGATATAATAGTATATCTCGGAAAGGGGATCGATAGTCTAAATATTTACCAATAAATTCTTGATAAACAGTTAATTTATCTTTTTCTATTTTTTCATTACATGGATCATCTCCTTCTTTTCTGATAACTTCTGGTAATACATATCTTTTAAAATTTTTCATTATCCAATTTGGAAAAACTCTTCCATTTTTTTCCAAATTTATATCATTTGCTTTAGACATTATAATAAACCTATAAAATAATTCAAATTTAAAATAAAATTAGTTTCGATTATTTTTTAATGAAATGATTTAACTCAATTTCATTTTCAGGTAAATATAAACATTTTGATTTTAATTCATTTTCCATATGATTAATTACATATGATAATGTGTTGATTGTTTTTAAAATTTCTTTGTTATGAGAAACTATTTTTGTTTTCCCGTATTTTTGTTCAATATAATCAATTAATATTCTTAAATCACCACTTACCATATGATGCACATAATGATCTTGATAACATAAATTTTTTGATTTGTTATAATTATAATTACATGAATCCTTATAACTACAAAATTTATAAGAGCACCTTGAAATATTATCATCTGTATAAGTTTTCTTTTCAATATTGACTTCTGTTTGACCTATTCGAGTTCTTAACGTTTCACTTAAAATTAATAATAATCTTAATGCATTTATGAAAAAATCATAATTTAATTGATTATTCTGTAATGAATATTTTGTTAATAATTTTATTACTTCTAATTCTTTTTGAAGTATTTTTAAACTATTCAGTTTTTTAAATTTTTCAATTTCATCAACATTATTACATAATAATTCAATTTCTTTTTGTTTATCTAAATATTCTGTTTCAATTTGAGCAATTTTAATTTGAACTAAATTTTGATCATTTTGATTTAACAAAATACTTGTTAACTTTTTAAAATCAGAATCATCAACCATTAATTTAGTATTATGATTATAATATTTTTCAAACCAAGTTTCCATTTATAATAAATTGAATATCAACCTTTAAATTAATTTAGAACTCTATATTTATACATTTAAAAGTAATATTGTATTATAATATAGTTAATGAAAAAAGAAGATTTAGAAAGTTTAAATTATATATTAGGACACCGAGATCCTAAAGCAGATGCATTAAAAAATTTAAAACTTTGGAAAAATAATTATAAAGAAGAACTTATGGATTTTAAATATATCCATACTCTTGATGAATTTATAAAATTAAGAAAGGGGGGTGTAATTAGGATTATTAACATGGAAAATGAAGAATTAAAAAAAGGGGGTATATTATTAAACTTGAATAAAAATAATAAAGATAAATGGTATGCTTTAGTTGGAATTACTAATAAAAAAATATTTTTTAAAATTTATTTTGATTCTAATTATATTTTTTATAAAGAACATAATTCCCTATATAAGATAAATGAAAAAACAGAATGGATGACAGGTATAATGGATAAATTTATTAAAAAGGATGAGATTAAAAAATATAAAGATCAAACTAAAAATAATCCAGTAGTTGAAAGTTTATTTTTGGAATATAATAAAAAATGAACAATTATTTAAAAATAAAAAAATATAATATAATATAATGATGAACCCAAATGGATTTAATAAAACAAAAAGATTATCTAAAGACACTGGTTATGTTAGACCTAAGAAAACATTACAAGATACTCTATCAAATAACGATATAAAAGATAAATTGAAAGATTATACTAAAGTTTCTGATATTCGTAAAGTAATCATTGGAACTCATATAAGATATTTTACTAAAGATAAAGATACTAAAAAACCCGTTTTTAGATTAGGTGGATTTTTAACTAAATTTGGCGAAGATTACAAATATGTAATTTTAAGTAATGGTAGTATTTCTTGGTCTGTTCAAAATAATAATGATACTCAATTTTGGTCTAAAATGAATAGCAAACAAATTGCAAATACAATTGAAACAGAAATAGAAGAAAGAGTAAAAGATGAAAATAAAGATTTAGAAGAAAAATTTAAGAAATTAAAAGAAAAAAATGATTACATGAAAAAATTGTTAGAAGAACAACAACATGAAAAAGAAAAATTAGAAAAAAAGATTAAGGAAATTGAGATTGTTGCAAAAAATAGTAAGAGTAAAAAATAAGATTTTTTAATTCAAAAAAATTTATTCTAAGTTTATTTTTTTTTACAATTAATTAAAAAATTTATTCTAAGTTTACTTTTTTTTTATTATTAATTAAAAAACAAGAATTAAAATTAATATTAAAAAAAATCTTTATAAGTATATATAATGGGAAAAGAAAGTATAAGAACTTTAAAAAATGTCAATTATAATGCCAAAAAGAAATCTTCCAAAAAAGCTTCTAAAAAATCTAGAAAAAATAGAAATAATGATCCTACTACCTCTGATGAAATGAGAGAAATTTTAGCTTCTGAATCTGAAGTAATGCCTCCTGGTGTTTCTAATTTCTTAGGAGGAAATAAATCTAATGGAGGTAAAATGAGAATGTATGACCCTGATATGGGTGGCAATCAAATGCCTTATATGGGTGTGCCTCAAATGGGAATGCCTCAAATGCCTGGTATGGGAATGCCCCAAATGCCTGGAATGGAAGGTCAAATGCAAATGTTATCTCCTGGAAATTACGATCCTTTAATGTTGCAACAAATTGCTCCTGTACAATCTTTCCAATCAATGCAAGGTTCCATGCCTCCTGGATTAATGACACCTGGTAGTTTAGCCAATACTATGGGACACCATGCGAGAGGCGACTTCCAAGTACCTAGTTTTCAAAGCTTTGGAAGCTCTATGCCTAGCATGACTGGTGGATCTTTAAGAAGAAAATTATTTTAAATTATAAAAAATAAAAATTGATTTTTTTTATTTTTTATAGTAGCCTATAGAATTTATGGACTTTATAAGCAGTTGGCAGAAGACTTTAGATATTCACGATGATTATCAACTAATTGGTTATAGTCGTGGATCTTTCAAAACAGGGTTAATGATTTCACCCTTAAAAATTTTCCTTGATGCAGGAGTTTGTAGTCAATATGAACCAAATTTGGTTCTAATTACTCATGGACATTCTGATCATGTAGGAGAATTATACAATATTCTAATTGGTAATTCTAGAAAAACTAAGGTTCCTATTATTACTATTCCTAGTTTAACTAAATTGATTGCTTATAATCTAAATTCTCACATCAGTTTAAATCGTGGTTTTCCAGATAAATATAATAAATGTGAGATTATTGGATTATCTGATAAGTATAATATTAATATTCAAGGAAAAACTTTTCAGATTGAACCATTTAAAATGGACCATTTAGTGGACTCAATTGGATTTGGTATTTCTGAAATTAGAGACAAACTAAAACCAGAATATATTGGTAAGGAACAATCCGAACTAATAGAACTAAAAAAACAACATATTAAAATTACAGAAGAGAAAAGTATCCCTCAATTTCTATTCTGTGGAGATACAGGAGATAGTATTCTTCCAAATCTTCCTTTTGATAAATTTCCTACTGTAATTATTGAATCTACATTTTTTGATCCAGAGCATATAAAGGAAGCAAAAGAAAGGAAACATCTTCATATTACTGATTTGGAACCATATTTTGATAAAAATAAACAAACTATTTTTGTATTAATTCACTTTAGTACTAGATACGATATTAATGAACTAAAAAATTTTCAGAAGACTTATGAACATCGATATGATAACGTTAAATTTTTTTTATAATAATAAAAAATTATCTAAATTTTGGTTCAATATAATCAATATCTAATGCTTTGAAAAATTCCTCCTCGCTCTTTATTTTTAATTTAGTACCATCTTCTTTGAATAGACCATATTCAGATAATTTTAAGCCTTTATTTTTTGCTATTGTTCTCATCTTTTTATTTAATTCAGCACTACCTGTAAAATATAAAAGAGCACTAAAATATGAATCATAAGTTATAAATCTTATATCAATTCTTCTAACAGGATTCTCTTTATATTTACTAAAACCCATATATTTAGTTTCAAAATTTTTATCAGTTATATCATCAATCAATAATGGATTATCACTATTTAATTTAATTTTTTCTTTTAATTTATTAACAAATAATTCTAAATGATTTAGGTTATCTTTTGTTTTATTTTTTGTTTCATCTTTCGTTCCCAGTTTACTTACTAAAACATCAATGTCTCCTGAAGTAGATTTTTCTCTGCGATATGAACCACATACTTCAAAAATATATTTATTAGAATCATCTAGTTTATATTCTTTATTTAAAGCTGTTATAATTTTTTCTAGAATTTTATAAACTTTATCTATTTCTTTTCTTGGTATATTTGTTTGATATTTACCATAATATTTTAATCCTAATTCTACTTTTTCATTAACTTCTAATTCTCCTTTTTTAATTTGTTGTTTTAACATTTTAACTGAAATAATTCCTTGTTCATAGAATTCTAATGCTTTAGCTCTACCAACACCAACAATTCCTTCTAATTCATTAATTATTTTCTCTTTTTCTGCACCAGTATCTTTGAAAGATTCTATTTCACTTAAATTACCATTTTCTAATATTTCTTTTATTCTCTGAATAGTTCCAGCTCCAATACCATCTATTTCTTTTAATTCTAAATAATTTTTTATTGTAATATTTTCAGGATATTTTTTCAATACTGATAAAATATTTTTTAATTGTCTGATTCTAAAATTATTAGCTGTAATTTTTTTAACATCATCAGTTTTCTTTAATTCATCTGTTTCTGCATTAATAAAAGATATTAATTTTTGAAATTCAGAAATTATTTTTTCATTCATTATTATTAATTTGTAATAGTTATTTATTATATTTTTTTCATTTTTTCTAATGTTTATTAATGAATTCAAATAAAGAAATGTATCTATTTTTTGCCTTTATATTATCTTATATATTTTTTAATCTATATTTTTCAGATGGTCGTAATACTAATTTGATTTACAATGGTAATATTTTTTTACATGCATCAATTGCATCATTTTTATTATATACATATCAAGAATCTTTTAGATTATGCGGAATTTCATTAATAGTTATTATTTTTTATATTCTAAAGAAAAAAGTATAAAATTACTTTAGAGCTATTTTAATATTTAATATTAATGGCTGATGATTATGATAATTTGAAATCAGATTCAGAAGGAATGTATTCATTGTCACATAAAAAAGATGCTGATGAATTATCTAAAATAATAAAAGACAAATATGGTGATATAAAAATAATGGATGGAACTTCAGGAATTGGTGGAAATTCAATATCATTTGGAAAAAATTTTTCAAATGTTATTTCTATAGAAATGAATCAAATAAGGTTCTCAATGTTATTAGAAAATCTAAAAAATAATTCTGTTGAAAATAAAACTTTTTGTGGGAATTTTTTAGATTTTTTAGACATGGATTTTGATTTAATATTTTTAGATCCACCTTGGGGTGGTCCAGGATATAAAAATCAAAAATCAGTTAAAATTTTTATCAATGACAAAAGTTTAACAGAAATTACAAAAGAATTAAAGGAAAAGGGTAAAATAATAATTTGGAAATTGCCTTTTAATTATTATTTAGAGGATTTTAAAGAAAATAATTATCAAATAATGGAATTAAAAAATTATTTAATTATCATTATTGATTAAAACAATTTATATTTTTTAAAAAACTAATCATCTCTATAATAAAATAGTAAATATGCATTACGTTGTTGTAATTGTTCCATTCTTTCTGCTAAAATTGGTTTAGATTCATCATCAAAAAGATACCAATTATCATCTAACCTATTTTTTACAATAGAAGTGTAATGACCAGCATTTATCCCAACTCCAAATTCTTGATGTAAATTTATTCCCATTAGATTATATTTTGATTTAGTTTTAAATGGGCTATCATTGTCAATATAATCTGCTAAATCTAAATCATAGACAGGATAAGTAATTTGATTAACTAGTTTTTGGGTTTTAATTCCATAGTTATTTACTAAAAATCTTTTAAATTGAATAATTAAAATTTTAGGAGTCCTCCACAATAAAAAAGTTTTATATGATCTATTTTTAAATCCACAAAGAGAACATTTATATGCATTATCTTTATCTAGTTGTTCTTCCTTCATCATAAACTCAAAACAATCTTTCAATGAAAATTCTTTAAATCTGTCAGTACTTATATCTTGAATAGGGATAGATAATTGAAGATTTGTAAAAGGTTCATAATTACTACTAGTATTGGAACAAAAATTACATTTTGTTTTAATGATAGTCATTCCATTAAATATTTCTTTCAAAGGAGAATATTCATTAGCTTGAAAGTTTTTCCATGCCATTTCTGCCATGAAATCAGATATATTTTTTTTAACATCTAATCTTCCTGGAATAAATTCCATTTTTTGTCCTATTTCTTCTTCTAATTTTGATATTAGAAACTGTAAAAATTCCTGTGAATCTTGATGTTCATTTTTAATCCATCTAGAATTTTTTCTACCAATGCAATCTCTAAATGAGGACGGCTTAATACTAAAATCATCTTTACTCATACTGGTTGAGAATAGTTTAAATAATTCATAGCAAACATATTGTTTAATTTTTTCTTCATTATCTACTTCTTTTTCACGAATAATCTTACCAAAAGATCCAGAGAAAATATAATCTGCAAAGATCGGTGCTTGTTGTAAAATATGTAAGATAGAATTGATATAACAGGTTACCCCATTTATATTAGTAAATCTACAAATTCCATAAATTAGTTCAGTCATATAATTATATAATTAATTGAAATGTAAAATATAATCAATTTTTTTATCTAACATTTAATAATTATGAAATTAAACTTAGACAAAATATTAAATATAAAAACAAAAAGAGATTTAGAATCCTTCAATATTAATAAACCAATATTTTATGATAATTATCTTTTTCATTATTTAATTACATTAGATAAATTAGATATATTACAGATGGCTAAATTTCCAGTATTTAAATTAAATGAAGAAGGTTTAGATGGATTTATGTTAGCTGCCAAATATAATAATATGAAAATATTAAAATATTTAATGAAAGAATATCCAGAATATTGTCAAAACCACAATGAAGATAATTTAGGATTTATTAATTTTTTAGAAAATCCAGAAAAAATTATTCCATTAATGAAAGAATTTCCAGAAGTAGATTGGTATTATTTATTAAAATTTAAAGATAAAAAAAGTATGGAATTTTATTCATATTTTATAAGTATATTAGATTTTGATGATTTAGATTGGTTATTAAAGAATTTTGATGATAGTAAAAGATTTAATCGTTATTATCTATTAAGTGCTATTATTGAAAATCAAAAAATCAAAGATAAAGATAAAATAAATATTTTTAATAAATTTACTGATGAAGAAATTAATGTAAAAGATTTAGAAAACAATGGTCTAATTATAAATTTAATTGATTTAGAAGATCCGGAATTAACAAAATATTTTATTTCAAGAAATTTAGATTTGGAATATATTATTAAACCTATAACTAGTTTCATTACCCCATTTTTTTACTTATATACTAAATTAAATTTAATGAATAATAGTAATTTAGTTAAAATAGCTAAAATTATATGGAATAAAATAAAATTAGATTTTTCTTTTGTAAGTAAGGAAGGAATAGATTATTTAGGATTAGCTTTAACAATTAGTAATGATGAGAAAGTTCCTTTATTGGATGAAATTAATGAATATATATTAAAAAATAGTACAGAGTATTCTTGGAATAGAGTTAATCAAGAAAAAATGACAAACTTATTTTTATTAATAAAAAAACCATTTGAAAAATATCATAAATATGTTCAACATAAAAAATTAGATATTACTATTAAAGATAAAGATAGTAATACTATTTTAGAATATGCTGATCCAAAATGGAAAGAGTTTTTACTTAAATCAGAAAAATATAAACCTGATTTAAAATTACATTTAGAAGAAAATAAATATCAACATTATACTAAATTTACTGCAACATTAATTGATATTATTATTTATTTTATTCACTTTGATAAAAAATATAAAAATTTATATATTCCAAAAATAAATAAAGGCGATAGTACTAATTTTCCTTGGTTTATAAATTTTAATTCTGAACAAAATATTTTAGATATTCATCCTAATTTAAATTTTTTAATTAATAATGTTAGAAGAGATAAATCTCATGATTATAGTATTGTTTTCTTATCATTAACATTAGAAGATAATTTAAAACATGCTAATATTTTATTATATGATTTTAAAAATTTAACTGTAGAGCGTTTTGAACCTTATGGCGATAATGGTATTGATGAAATCATTGATGAATATTTAGAAGAAGAATTAACATGGAATACTGGTTTAAAATATTTAAGGCCAAAAGATTTCCTAACAAAACCAGGATATCAATTAATTTCAAATGAAAGTAGTGAAAATTTAAAAGCTGGTGATTTTGGTGGATTTTGTTTAGGTTGGTGTTTATGGTACATTGAACATAGAATGAAAAATCACAATATTGATCCTAAAAGTTTAAATAAAAAAACAATAGAAAAAATGTTGCATTTACAAGATTCATTAACTGAATATATTAGAAATTATTCCAATAAATTATTTGATTATAAATTTAAAATAATTAAAAATATTTCAATCCCCGAGAGAAATATTTCAAATTTATATTTAAGTTTGGAAGATGAAAATAAAATAATTGATTACGCTGAAAAATATTTTACAGCTAAATAAAATAATTAATATTTTTACAAGTCGTTAAGGAAATCTTCATCAACTTCTCCCTCCTCTTCCTTAACACCATCGTCATCACCAATAATAATGTTTGTATTCTTTTCTTTATCTTCTTTCTTAACAATATTAATGACTTTGAGTTCGCCTTGTTTCTTTAAATTTTTTCGATCATCTTCTGAATATTTATGAACTATATAATAAGCTTCTTTATCAGTAGTATTAATATCTTTTTGTAGGAGCACAAAATCTCCTTTTGCTACATATTTTTTTTTAGGTCCTTTAATTAATGATCCTGTTAATTTTGCTAAAACGGGGTTTCCTTGAAGGGGTTGACAGAAAAAACGAGCATCACCTCTGGGTTCTATTATATCTGCATATTGTTGATTTTCTCCCTTAAAAACAAGTTCATTAGTACCTTTATTCTTTTCGTGATTCTTTCTATGAGTGGCCATATATATGACAACCTATAAAAAAATATAATATTTTCAATTTTTTATAAAATAATTAAGATTCCCCGAGCAACTGGATGTCCTTAATATCGAAAGTGACTGTTCCTACAGCATTCTCAGGCAATTCGTTCCTTTGCTTGGATAGGCTTAAGCACACATTTGATCCTTTAGGAAAAACAAAATGAGTTTTTCCATCGGAAGAAGACACCTTAATATCAATATTTGTATTTCCTGCACAATTCAATCCGGTCTCACCGTAAAAATCATCCCGTGCGTGAAACTCCCGATAATCAACTTCTAAATTACTGATAGTAAAAGTTTGAGGTGTCCAAGTCATTCCAACGCTATTTGGCTGGTCATCATTCTTCATTGCTTTGCTTAGTGTCTCATCACCAAGAATCTTTCGAATATTAGACATATCACCCCGAATATTTCCCAAGGTAAAATTGTGAGTTTTCATTTGTTTGCTAGTAATAGGAAAAAACTTTCTCACATATCTTATATAGTCAATGCAAAAAATTACCGTTCCTACAACAGACTGTCCATCGTAGTGTGAAAGCTTTAGAGATATCGGTGTTCCCTTGGGAAAAATAAAGTTATCAGTCCCCTGTGTGACATAAACATCAATATTAGTGTTGGCCCAAACCATCATTCCAGATAGTCCAGAAGCATCACGATCAAAGGTTTTTATTGTGTTTATTTTACAATTTCCTGTAGTAAAAGTTAGTGGCGACCAAGTCATTTCTGCGTTGTTAGGAGCATCTCCATTTCGGATCGCTTTGGTTAAGGTGTCTTTGCCAAGGGTTGTTTCTATTTGATCCCAACCACCACTAATATTTCCCATGACGAAGGTATATTTTTCCAAAAATTCTTGTGTGAAAGTAAAAGGTTTCAAAGTAGAAGATGTAGAGGACATAAAAAAATATTGGTACATTTATGTATTTAAAAATTCAATTTTTTTATAAAATAATTTTATTAAGGACTGATCTATATATTAAGACCTGATCTATATATTAAGACCTGATCTATATATTAAGACCTGATCTATATATTAAGACCTGATCTATATATTAAGACCTGATCTATATATTAAGACCTGATCTATATATTAAGACCTCATCTATATATTAAGAAGAACAAGATTCACAAATTTCACCCTCTTCAGGTTTTTTTAATTTTCTTTCTGTCTTTTTATTCAAAATACTTTCATCTAATTGTAGGTTCATTTTTTGAATATTTGGATCAATAGTAAATTTAGTAGCTTCTTCTGCTGGTTTAGTTCTTAAATAATATATACCAGTTTTAAGTCCATTCTTCCAAGCCCACATATGAGACGAGTTTAACTTTTGAGAATCAGGAACAGGCATAAAAATATTCATACTTTGAGTTTGATCAATATAAGGACCTCTTGCAACTGCATTTTTCAAGACCCAACTTTGTTTAATTTCCCAAATAATAGGATATAATTTTTTAATAATGTCTGGTATTACATTAATTTCAGCAATAGAACCATTATAAGAAATAATTAAATCTTTCATATCATTAGACCATAATCCTAAAGCTAACAAATCATCAACCAAGTATTCATTTACTAATTTAAAATTACCAGCTAATGTTCTTCTGTTATAAATATTATTAGTAAAGAATTCGAAACATTCATTATTACCTAAAATTTGACTAGTAGTAGCAGTTGGCATTAATGCGGTTAATTGAGAGTTTCTCATACCATATTGAGCTATATCTTTCTTTAATTCATTCCATTTTTCAACCATTGATGGTTTTACATTCCACATATCAAATTGTAAAATTCCTCTAGAAAATGGTGAACCGTCAAAACTAGAATATGATCCAGGGAAACTTGTAGTTCTTTTTATTTCATATTCATTAGGACATACTTCGTGATATAATTTATCTAATTCTTTATCTTGTAAGTGATGAATAGATGAATAAAATTCAGGAACTTCTATTTTAGCATCAATTAAAGTTTTCATTTTACTATGTCTAGCTTTTGCAATATCATTAGATGCTTTTACACATCCATAATAGATTCTTTCCATAAATTTAGAATTAAAAATAATTGCTTCTTCTGAATCAAATGGGATTTTTAATAGGACCAAAGCATCAGCTAAGCCTTGAATTCCTACACCTATAGGACGATGTTTTACATTAGATAATTTAGTCTCTACAGTAGGATAATAATTTACATCAATAACTCTGTCTAAATTTCTAGCGGACATATATGCAACTTCTTCTAATTTATCATAATCATAAGATGCCCTAATAAAATTGTATAATTCATTAAATCCACCAATTAATTTATCACCATAATAAATTTGAGGGAATTGAACGTTAATTCCTTTTTCTAGGATACCATTTTTTTCTTCAAATTTATATTTTTTATATTTTAATAATTCAATAGTAAATTTAGAGCTTCTACAATTTGGTTTTGTAAAAATAGTAAAAGATTCTTTAGCTTCAAATGGTTTTACAAAAGTATTCACTGCAATCGATGCTAAATTGCATACAGCATATTCCTTATCGTCCGAGTATAGAAGGATTTCAGCGCAAAGATTTGATGATTTAATTGTACCAATATTTTGTTGATTAGATTTACGGTTAGATGTATCTTTGAATAAAACATAAGGAGTTCCAGTTTCTAATTGCGAATCTAAAATAGCTTGCATAATTTTTCTTGCTTCTAGTTTACCTCTAAATTTGCCTTCATCAATATATTTATTATATAATTTCTCAAAGTTTTCTCCCCAAACATCAGCTAAGCCAGGAGATTCATCGGGACACATTAAATACCAATCTCCATTTTCTTCAACTCTTTTCATGAATAAATCTGGTAGCCATACTGCTAAGAATAAATCTCTAGCTCTTTCGGTTTCTGCACCAAAGTTTTTTCTTAAATCTAAGAAGGCCATAATATCTGGATGCCATGGTTCGAGATAAATAGCTATGGACCCCTTTCTTTTTCCACCTTGGTTGATATATCGTGCTATTTCATTATAAACTTTTAACATTGGAATAATTCCCGAACTGGGACCATTGGTTCCCCTAATTAAACTATCTTTTGCTCTAATATTTGAAACATGAAGTCCAATTCCTCCTCCCCATTTAGAAATTTTAGAAACTGAATCCCAAGTATGAGTAATACCTTCTAAAGAATCATGAGTACCTAAAAGGAAACATGATGATAATTGACTTCTCTTATTTCCAGAATTGAAAAGAGTAGGAGTTGCATGAGTATAAAATCCATTACTAATCAAATCATAAGTTTTTTTAGTATTTTCTAAATCTCCTTGATTCAAAAAAGAAGCCACTCGCATAAACATATCTTGTGGTCTTTCTATAATTTCATTTTTAATTTTAATCAAATATGCTCTTTCTAATGTTTTAATACCAAAATAATCAAAAATATAATCTCTTTCATAATCAATCATTGAATTTATTTCTTTTCTATTTTTTTTAATCCAACTTAACCATTTTTCATCCAGAAATCCTAAATTGTTTTGAATTTTAGTCATTTTTTCAACAAAATGATTAGCTGTTATCTTATGTAAATTACTAACTAAAATTCTTCCTGCCAGATTTCCATAAAAAGGATGTACTGTTGCCATATTCACACAAATTTCTGCCGATTGAAAATCTACTTCAGCAGTAGTAATTCCAGAATATATTTCTTTGACCACTTTTTGTGTGACTAATATAGGATCAACTTTATCAATTTCATGATCATTTAAGAGGTTTCTAATTCTATCTGTAATCTTATCGAATTTAATTAGTTCCTGGGTGCCTTTTCTTTTTGTCACAAACATTTGAGTATTAGACATATTAATTATAATATCTTTTAAACAATTTTTTTTTAAATCAATATTAATTTAAAAAGAGATTGTAAAAATAGATGTAAACCATCGAAGGTTTTATTTAATAAAATAATTTTTTTAGAAATCATCAGTTTCTACAAATGTATTATCTCTTCCAGTATTTAATACAGATGCTTTTTGGTATTGTGTGGGTCTAGATTCAAAAAAGTTAGTCTTACCTTCTACAGAAATACTTTCCATAAAATCAAAAGGATTAGTTTCATTCCATAATTTATTATATCCTAATTGAAGTAAAAGTCTATCACTAATATATTTAATATATTGAACCATTAAATCACTATTCATTCCTAACATAGAGCAAGGTAAACTTTCACAAATAAATTCTTTTTCAATTTCAAATGCATCTTTAAACATGAAAAAAACAGTTTCTTCTTCTAATTTTTCATTAACCATAGAATATAATAAACAAGCGAAAGAAGTATGCATTCCTTCATCACGAGAAATTAATTCGTTGGAATCACACAGTCCTGGCATAACATTTTTCTTTTTTAACCAGAAAATAGAACAAAATGCACCAGAAAAAAATACACCTTCTACTATAGCAAATGCAATTAATCTTTGTGCAAATGAATCTCTGGATTCAATCCATTTATAGGCCCAATCAGCTTTTTTTTGAATACAAGGATAATTAGTTAATGCATTTAATGCTTTTTCTTTTTCATCTTTATCGCGAATAATATTATCAATTTGTAAAGAATAAACTTCTGAATGAACATTTTCCATGAACATCTGAAAGTTATATGCAATAATTGCTTCTCTAATTTGTACTTCATTACTAAATCTTTCTCCTAAATTTATATTTACAATAGTATCAGATGCTGCGAAGAAAGATAAAATCATTTTTATAAAATGTTTTTCATTTTCATTTAATTTTATATAATCATCATAATCTCTAGAAAAATCAATTTCCTCTGCTGTCCAAAATGCTGCCATTTGCTTTTTATAAGCTTCCCAAATTTTTGGGAATTTGATAGGGTATACAGTCATTCTGTTGTTTTCGGGGGATAATAGAGGTTCCATTATATAACTAAAGATTTTTTTATTTAAATAACTTTCAATTTTTTCTAACAGAGTACAATTTACTCAGTAGTAATTTTTAACTATAAAATTAGATATTTAAATTATTCTTTAACTTTAAATATTTATTTTTATATTTTAAATATTTCTTATAATTTTTATAATTATGTTCTTCACCACCACCAGCGGCTCTAATTATTTCTTGATCTAATTTAAAAATTTTTCTAGTTATTTCGTCAATTTTATTTAAATAATTTGGTATTTGATCTTTTTTCTCTTTTTCTAAGGGCATATTTTGTAAATCTTTTACTACTCTGGTATAAGCTTCTTTTTCATTTTCTAATAATTTTTTTCTTCTTATCTTTTGTTCTTTACTTTCAACTAAACCTAATCTTCTACCAACATTTAAAACCTGATCTAAAGCAGTTGGTTCAGGTGGAGGAGTTTGTAATTTTGATTCAGCTAATTGAACATAACCTCTTTGTAAATTAGCTCCAGCTATTTCTGCTTCTATGGCTGCTAATAAAGCCTTACGAGTAGCTTTATCAACCGTTTTATTTAATTCACTTTTAACTACTGGATCTTTTTTATCATAATTGCCGTAAGCTTCTGAAGCATTAGCAGCTTCTGTTATAGCAAGACCAGCTGCTATTTCTTTTTCATTTCTAATTCTTTTTAATGTTTCTATATTTGATTCTAATTCGCTTGACATTATATATACATATATTAAATTTTTATTTTAATAAATCTATAATTTTTTAATCATTACAATTAATTAATATATATAATAAATTTTATAATATATATTAATGAGTTTCATAAATAATGGATTAAAGCCTAAATTGGTTGAAAATAAAATAGTAGAAAAAATTATTAAAGCCCAAAACATGGCTAAACCATATGATTTAGATAAAATAGGTAATATTTTATTTAACTTTATTAAAAAAAATTTTTTAGTTGTATTTATATTTACTGTAATTTTTTGTTTATTAACTTACCGTTATTACGATGTTCAAAGTAGAAAAAGAGATAAATCATCTTACAATAAAAAGAATGACGAAGATGATAATGAAGAAGATTATGATGAAAAAGATGATGAGGATGAAGATTATGATAAAGAAGACGATGAAAACGGAGATAAAGACGATTATTCTTATTAAATTCTATAGTCATTTTTAATGAATTAAAGAATCTAATTTAAATTTCTTTTTAATTGTAAATATTTATTTTTATATTTTAAGTATTTGCTGCGGTATGGTTCTTCGTCCATGCCCCCACCGACAGCAGAACTAAATCTTTTTTGTAGTTCAGCAATTCCAGTTTCAAGAGTTCTAATATCATCTCTGATTTTGGTTGTTTTTCTATTTTCTGGTATAGCTCTGAGAAATTCTAACTTATATGTCCACTTGGCAATCTCGAAAGCTAATTTATCTTTATCATCAAAAAGAAAAGTTGTACCTAAAAATCTCATCCCACTTTGCATTGCACTCTGCTTTTCTCTAAGGCTTGCATTAGTTATTTGCGCTACTAAACCCTTTGCTTGACCAATAACGTCATGTATTTCATAAACTGAATCGAAATTACCACTTGTTTGAGCTTCATTTACTGCCTGAGGAAGTAGTACACCTACTAAATAATTTTCCATATAAATTGCTTGTTGAAGTTTTTCTGCAGTTGCAACAGCAGAACTTATAATTCTTTTTAATTCAGCTACTGCTGAATCTTTATCTTTAATATTAGTTCTTAAATTTGTTTCATAAAGCGTTAATGGTGTTGCACTACCTACTCTAGTTAATGTTGCCGTTCTCTCTCTTGCAAGTTTTTGCTCTGCTGTTTCTAAACCTAAAGCAGTTCTTGTTGTTGTATCTATAGCACTTAAAGCAGCACTTGCACTAGCACCTAAAGCACGTGTACTAGCACCTACTGTAGCAGCTGCACTACCTAAAGTGCGTGATCCAAGAAGTGAAGGAGTACTAGAAGAAGCACCTGGAGAAGCACCTGGAGAAGAAGCGGGAGAGGATAAAGATCCAAAACCACTAATTGCAGCAGCTCTCTCGGCAGCAACTGCTGCACTAAAATCACCACGCTCTTGTTTCATCATTTGTATTTTTTTTAATAATATTCTAGCTTGTTGTTTAAAATTTTGTTTTTTATAATAACGTTCCATGGGTAAAAAAACACCTTCATTAATTAAAACAATATCTAAAGGAATATCATTTAATTTAATTTGTTTAAAATTATATTTTCCATCACTACTCGAATTAATTCTTTCCATTTTAGCATCACCTAAAGCATCATATAAACTATTATATTCTTCAATTGCTTTGTTAATTACTACAATTTGATTTTTTTCTTTTTCTACCCAACCAGCAGTATTAGTAAAAATTTCTCTTAATTCTGTATTATAATTATAATTTTCCATTTATATATTTTAAATTAGAAAAAATTTATATTTAAAGATTTTTTATTTTAAATCTTAATGGAATTATCTGATATTGTTAAAAACTATCTTTCTAATTATGATTTACTCATTGAACAATTAGCATACCTTTTCCTAGACCAAGAATCTAAAGATTATTTAGTTTTACTCAATAAAGAATCTAAAGATAAAAAATGGGATAGATGTGTTGAATTTAATAAACTATTAAATGAACAAAATTTAGATTTATTTTTAGAATCTAAATTAAAATTATTTTCTGATAATAATCTATCAGAAATACTATTTGGTAAACAAATAACTCTCTACAATATTTTTAATAATAGAGATGAAAACATTCAGGTTGTTTTATGGTCTTATCTTCACTTAATGGTTTTAATGGTTGAAATGAGTTCTAAAAAGAAAAATAAAGATAAGATTAAGAAGATTATTACTATTATCGAGAAGAATATTCCTGAATTAGAAAAATCTAAAAAGAAAGTAGATAAACTTAATAAATCTACTATACCTGATACCAAAAATGTTATTAAAGATATGTTAGGAGTTGAAGTAAATGGACAAACTAATGATATGATTTCTGATATTGTAAAATCATTTGAAAAAACTATGGCTGGAGTTTCTAGTTCTGATGGAGTTCCAGATATGGCTGCTTTATTCCCAAATATATTAGAGATTAGTAAGAAAATTTCGTCTAAATATTCTGATAAAATTAGTAATGGTGAAATTGAATTAGATAAAATTATGGGTGGAATTACTAAAAATGTTCCTGGCATGGAAAAAGTTTTACAAGGTGGTGGTTTAGGAAATATTGGAGAAATGATGGGTGGTATGATGAAGAAAGAAGAACCAAAACAAAAAGTTATTATTGATGAAAATTTTTCAACTGCAAATGTTGATTTAGGTAAAATAAAAGAAAATAGTAATTTTAATATTGGTAAGTTATTAAATGTTGCTAATTCTTTAGGAGTAATTCCAGGCTTAAATGATGAATCAAATAATAGTAATAGTGCTAATAAACTACCTATTATGGATTTATTTAATATGATGGGAAGTTTAGAAAAAGGTAATGTCAGTAAGGAGGAAATGAAAAGCAAATTAGATGGCATTTTAGGAAATATGGGAATTGATATGGAAAAAATGACTAAAGAGTTTAATAAAAAATATGATAAAAATGACGATTTAGATTAATAATAAACAAAATATTTCAAACAAGTTTGAATAACTATTGCAGTTAACACCGACATAATTACAAACCTTTTAATAATTTTAAAGTTATACTTTGGAATATCCTTGAGCATATAAGTTTCTCCAAGATAGTATCCACATTTATTCTTATAATATTCTCTGACGCCTACACCCGCAATAACGGCAACTTTGTTAAAACCATTCATTGCAGAAATTGTTTCTCCAATCTCCATTAGTTTCTTTCCATACCCACAATGTTGAGAACCAACACCATCTCTACCAATTCCCAAAGATTGACCATAAACATGGAGTTCTCTAACAAGAGCACAATTATTAATTTCAGGAATAATATTACCACCGGGATTTGGATCAAATCTAAGTCTTAGGAATCCATAGAGCCCATGATAGCTATTTAGATTCCCCGAAAAGAACATTTCCTTTCCAGTAATATTTTCATATACGAAAGCGTAAAGAAGACAAAGAAAATAATAAATCCAATCCCATGAATTCATTTTATGAGATTCAATTGAGAGATGATATTCAATACCATCATTCGCTTCATATTTTCTAACAACCAAAATAATATCACAGTCATTTACATCCTTATCACCAATTTCCATACAACGAATGCAATAACACTGTTGATTTCTTTTACCCATAATATCCAAAATATATTGTCTCAAATTAGACATTTGATTATATCCAGCTTGAATAGACTTTTTTGGAATATCACGAACTAATCTTTGGATTCGGATCCAGGGATAAATCTTTCTTTTAAAATTAATTAGTACTTCAATTAGATCATTAAAACACTTTTCAGAATAAGGAATATAAGATCCAGCATTATACCAATCAGTAATTTTACTCTTAACCAAATGCTTGTCGTCAAATGGTTGAATTACTGCAGTTGGATAAATTTTTAGGTCATCACACATCAACTCTGGCCTAGTAAGTAGTTGGGTAAACATCCAATTATCCTTTTCTGGACTAGAACCAGGTAGGTCAGGCATTAAATGACAAACAACCTTTAGACCAACCTGTTTTAAAAGTCTGATTGCATTAATAGTATCTATGGTATAACACTTACGATTTAGTTTCTTAAGAATATAATCATCATAGTGTTGGACTCCCAGTTGGATTCTAGTAATATTCCATTTACGGTATTGTTTAATATTTTCTGCATTAATATTATCAGGACGAGTTTCAATAGTAAGCCCAATAACTCGATATTTAGAAGTTTCATTTTCAGTAATTTCTTCTTCTAAAGATTTAATAGGACGATCATTATCAAAAGTATTTGCTCCCCAATAAACTTCATTCATGACCTTACTTCTATATTCAAAAGAATAACTATCCCAAGTTCCACCTGAAATAATAACTTCCATTTTATAACTATTTGATGAATCCTTAATAATGTTTCCCTGATTAATATAAGACTTAATTCTATCCCAAAATTGGAGACGAATATCAAAATTATTTTGAGTTGCTCTTAGCATTGCAGGTTCGTTAGAAAGATAAGATTTTGGTTGAGTTTTATTACCATTCAAATCAGTTTCATCTGGACAATAAGCGCAATCATATTTGCAACTAAAACCTTCAGGCGAAGTAACAATAGTTGCTACTAGAACACCTGAATAAGATCTCATTGCTTTTTTAATCATCCACTTTCTAAAAGCCAGTGAAACATTTTGATCTTTATAATACTTATTAAAAATTTGACGAATATCTCCCTTGGAAGGATTAACTCTATATTTATTTTTTAAAGCACGAAAAGTTTCATCAAAATCTTCGTGTTTCAAATTACTCTCTAGAAATTCATTAATAATCTTCTTAGTATCTTCTTCTTTAGGTACTAGATGATTCTTCTTTATAAATTCACTCTTTTTTATAACAATTTCATCTTCCTCTTTAGGGATAACAGGCATACATAAATCCTCAATATCTGACATAGATATTATTATTATTGATAATAATAATAATATTTCAATTTTTGTATATTTTAATAATGTAAAAATGGCTCTTTAATTGATTTATGTTTGAGATATACCGATGGAATATATTCTTTAATCTCATTTTCAACTAACTCCCAATTAAAAAATTTATTTTCATCAATAGAATCTCTAAATTTAATATCAATAGGTTCTCTCCCAATAGGGCATTTAGAATAAGTAATATCAACCATTCCAAAAAATGTTCTTACTGAAATTTTATCTCTTTTAGGAACTAATTCTTTCGCACATTTTACCATAATTAAATCATCTACTGCATTATAATCTTTTGCCTTATGACCTGGAATCCACCAATCATTCATCACTTTATTTTTAAAATCATTTTCACTCATGTTCATTCTTTCGGCTTGCATTTTTTCCAAATTATCATTAACTAAATGAATAAATTCTAAATAATTATCAACATTCTCTAAATTTCCTTTCAATCCTAAACTCATCTGATGTTGCATTAAAATAGAAGATGGTAATGCTAATCTTAATGGACATGATTGTAATAAAACAAAAGCCATAGAAGCAGCAAAATCTGCAATACAAACTACATTAAGTCCGTTCAATTGAAGAGTTTTTATTTGATCAATTAATTTATTCCCTTCTAAAACAGAACCTCCAGGTGATGATAAATACAAATACATAGTATCTATATCAGTATCACGATCATTCATTTGACTAATCCAATTAGTAGCTGAAGATCCTTGAATCGGTCCTCTAATAGTAATTAAATTACGTGAATTAAATTCGAGAACTTTATAATTGGTATCATTATTTAAACCAAGCGATGCAACAGCTGTTAAAAATAAGAAAGATAATAACCACATTATAAATTATAATTTTTTGTCTTTATAAAAAAATAAATAATAATAATATATTTAAGGGAAAATTTATTATTATAGTAATGCAAAATACTTTTGAAGAATTAAAAATTTTAGGAGATTTTAATTTCAATCAAAAAAATTATGAATTAGCTATTCACAATTATTCCGAAGCTCTTTTAATCGATGATTATAAATCAGATCTAGCCTACTTAAATAGATCTCTTGCATATTTTAAATTAGATAAATTTGAAGAGGCATTACAAGATGCAATTAAAGCAACCGAATTAAGAAAATTTTATCCAAAAGCATGGGGTAGAGTTGGTAGTTGTTTAATAGCATTAAATAGATTAGATGATGCTAAAGTAGCATTTAATAGAGCTCTTCAATTAGAGCCTACTGATGAAAATTTTAAGAAACAAATTTTAGAATTAGAATTAAAAACAAAATCTGAAAAACTTGAAAAACCTGAAAAACTTGAAAAACCTGAAAAACTTGAAAAACCTGAAACAATGGAAACTCCGGAAATGGATATAAATAGTTTGATGGATAAAATGAAAAAATTAAAAGTAGAATCAAATGGTGAGTTTCCAATTGAAGGATTAATGGGAAATTTATTTACTAAAATGATGAAAAATGAAAAATTATTAAGTTTAACAGCTGATCCTAATTTTCAAATTAAAATGAGTCAATATAAACAAAATCCTTTATCAGCTTTAAATAATCCGGATATTATGGAATTAGTTAAAGATGTAATTAAAGAATTGCATTAAATTTCATTAATGATATCAATATTATCTTCTTTTTTATCTAAATCAATAATTGGTTTAGATGAACTATCTTTTAAAATTTTTCTAATATTTATATTACTAGATATATTTGGATTAAAATATCTTTCTTTTTGAAATTTTTTCTCTTTCATTTGTAATTCCTCTAATTTTTTTTTACAATATTTTATTGGGGGAAATCCGCCATTACTAGTCATTAATAAAAGAAAGAAAAAATAAATTAAAATTCAACGGTTATATCTTTTTTCTCTTTATCTTTAGGCTCTTCTTTTTTATTTTCTTCTTTTTTTATTATTTTAATTTTTTTATAATTTCTTTTAGTTTCTAATTCTTCTTTTTTATTTATTTCTAATTCTTTTTCTAATTCTTCTTTATTTTTTTCTTTGACTAAAACTAAATGATTTATACAGCAACATTTACCTTTATTAATACAAGTAAATTTTAAATATTCATTATCATTTATATCATTAATGAAATTATAATATAATAATCTATGTAAAGCCTGCTTCTTACCATTAAAAAAAAAATTTACAAAAGCACTAGACTTTTTAATCTCAGTTACATACCCATCCCAAAGACTACATTCATCTTCTGTAAATATTGATTTATTTAAATATGATGATATTCTTTTCAAATCAGATAAATTTAATTTTTTATCAGCACTTAAATTTTTCCTCTGATTTTGAATTAGTTCTTGGAAGATTAAATTCTTATTCATACTTAATTAAATCTATAATTTATTTATAATAAATAGAATAAATATTCTTAGGAATTTTATTTGAACCATCGTAATCAAATTTAATGAAAATAGTATTACCCAATTTTTCTTCTTTAGTATAATTTTTTATTGTTTCATCAGTTATTTTAACTTCTCCCTGTAAGAATATATATTTAACATTAGAAAAATTATCATATACAACTATTGGTAAATCAATTAAATAACTAAATACAAACAATTCTATTTTTCCATCGGTATTAAAAGAACTCTTTCTAAATTTATTAATAGCAGATTCAAAAAAGTTATCATCATCTTTAAAATAATTTTGAAAATAATCAATAAATTCTTTATTTTTTCTATTATTTTGAATAAAATCAATAATATTAGCTTTAAATAAATAGGTAATAGAAGTTTGTAAATCAGAAATATAACCCAGATTTCTAGATTCATCATCGTATAATGAATTATTTATCCAATAAAAACAATTTACATAAGATCTAATTATACTATCCATATTTGGAATAATTGGTTGAATTAATTGTTTTCCTAATTCAATTAACTCTGGATAATCTTCTTCTACAAATTGTTCAATTTTAATATTTAATTGTCTTCTTCCTATAATAGGAACCTTATCCTTACCAAATAATTCACTCATAATTTTATTTAATGAAAAATTAGAAGATTTAATAATTTTTTGATTAGTTCTAATAGAATATTGTGTATAATCTACAATATCAGATACATAATAATTATTTTCTTGAATTAGTTCTTTAAATTTAATACTATCTTGAACACATTCTTCAATGATTTTATTTACATAATCTACAATCATATTTTCAGTCATAATCATTTTACAAGAATTATTTTGCCAAGAACAATGAAGATTTGCATTACATTTATCTTTTGAATTATTTATTTCGCAATAATCACGTACATTATAAACAATATAATTATCTAACTTGGGTAATTCTTTAATTATATGAGCCATACTAATTGCTTTACCACCTCCACTAAGATCATATTTAGAAATTAATTTTTTATCAATTAAATTAAATAATAATTTTCTTAATTCATATTTTTTATCTTTTAATGGTAAATTTCCTCTGACAATAGTTATAAGTCTATTTTTAATTTCATCATTATCTTGTAAATATAAACTTAATTCTAATCTATAAATATTATATCCTTCTGATTTATATATTCTATCTTTAACTCTATAACTTCTATCATCAATTATTACTTTATTTTCTCTAATTTCTTTATCAACATCTTCTTCAAGAGGTTGAAATTTAATTGATAAACCTAATTTCTTAATTTCATTATTATTTAAAAATTCATGTTTAATTGGTACAACAGTTTCATTATTTAATAATAGAGAAACAATATTATAGGAATCTTTTTTATTAGAATCATAAAAAACAGATTTAGCTATATAATTTTTATTAATTTTTTTATTAATTATTTCTATATTTTTAATAGTTTCTTTGATAGAACTAAATTTATTAGTTTTAATATTATTAGTAGATTCAAATGGATATTTATAATTTATTCCTGAAGGTTTTACCGGAATTAAAATATTATTATTGTCGTCAGCTTTAACTATTTCAATGTATTTACATTTATTTCTATTATCAATATATTGTTTTTTAATTCTATAATTTATTTTTTCTAAATCAATAATGATATTTTTACAACAAATTTCATTAGAAATAGATATTTGATTTAATAATTTATTTTGACAACTCTTTTCATAATAATTAGATAATTCATTCATAATTTTTTCAGTTGAATCATTTTTTGTAAAGAATTTTTGTAATTTAATCTTCTTATCTTTGGTTTCATCTTTTTGAACTCTATAAATTGGAAAATAATATTTTGCTTCTTTTATTAAAATAACAATATCCCTATCTTCGCTTCTCATATAATCATTTTCTAAATTAGTACAAATTAAAAAATATTTTTCTTTGGTTATATCTTTCTCTAATGCTTTCTTAACTAAAATAGTTTGTTTCTCAATAATATAATAATAAATACCTTTTCTACTTAATAATCCAGGAATTGCTAATAATTCACCAATTAAATCATATTCTAAATAATTAGATAATTGTAAATATTCTATTAAATTATCTCTTGTTAAAAATGATTCGCGAATATCTCCATTGTTTAAAAAAGTAAAATATTTATCTTCTTTATCTGATTTAACAAAATCAATCATTAAACTAATTATATTACTAATTGTTTTTTCATATATATCCGCAATAGCTGCTAAGAAATTATATTTATCATTTTTAACGGTATATTTAAAAAAATATCCAGTTTTAGATTCAAGAAGATAATGATTTCTAATTTTTTGGTCATGTTTCCAAATTTGATTAAAGAAAATATCTAACCATTTAGGCAAATAGATAAATCTACCATCTTGAATTTTATTAGTTTCTTGTAAAATATATATTTTATCACCTAAAGATGATCCTGATATTTTTTCATCAACATTTTGAGCTTTTTCTCCAATACATTTTTTATAATAATTCATTTTAAATTTATTACCCGAAGTTAATTGATCTTTCTTGAAACAACAAGGCATACATAAATCATTAGGATTATTTCCTTTGGTTAAAAATCCTACAAACATATGATCTTGATTTTCATCTGGATTACATGCATAATAGTTATATTTTCCATTTTCACCAGTTAATCTAACTGCTCTTAAAGTAACCTTCTTAATACCACTTTTACCTTTAACTTCTACAATTCTTTCATAAAATCCAGATTTATCATTTAACTTATAACCCTTTTTTACTAATAATTCTATTTGATCAGATGATATACCATCGGGTCTTCTTTTTTTATCATTACCACTATTTTGACAATTACGTGTCCATTGATTTTGACCTTCTTCTGGTTTATAACCTAATCTTTTTTTATCTAATGAAGTAATAATTTTAACATTTTTAATAGAACTTTCGTAATCTACAATTTCAACAACTTTATTTCTTCTCTTTGCAATCTTATTTAATGTTTTTAAAGTTTCTCTTAATTTTTGATATTCTTTAGTTTTCTTCAAATAAGTTTCAACATATAAATATAATAAAACTTTCATAAAATTAATAATTTCATCTAATTGATTTTTATCTCTAGCACCAGTAATTCTAATTTTATATCTATCTCTATCTCTACCTTGAATACTAATATCTATTCCAGGAGGCTTAGATCTAGGTAAGGATTTTAAATGTTTGATTAATTTTTTAGATTTTTTAATAACTTTAACATATTTTTCTCTTACATAATCTAATTCTTTAGCTGCTACATCTTGAGTGATATTAAATTGTTTAGCTACTTCATCAATTAATTCTCTATCAGATAATTCATAATTTCTTAAAAAATATAAAATTCTTAAATGCATTTTAGTTCTGTTTTCATATTTAGAAATTCTTTTATATCTTAAATAGGTACCAAATTTGGATGTTTGTTCTTCACCGGTATTACCTTTTTTAGATTCTCTCTTTTTGGGTTCAATAACTAATGAAACATAAGGGAAAAAGAATCTAGCAAAATCAGATAAATCATCGTGATTAATTTTAAATTTTTCTGGAATAGTAAATTTCTGAATTGTATTTATGAAAGCAAATTTAAATCTATCATCTGGTGGTAATATAAATTTAATTTTTTTATTTTCACTATTAATTTTTTTTAATAGATTGCGTACTATTTCATATGTATTATAAATATTTTCAATAGTTGCTTGATCTTCTTCTTTAAAAGTAATCTTATATTCTATTCTACCAGTTTCGTGAATATTGATTGAAATATATTTATCACCATCTTGTTTTACTTTAACTGATATACCATAAGGTGCATTTTCAAACCATTTAGATAAAATTTCTTGATTATCTATTTTTTCTGTTTTGGTAAAAAATTTATAGGTAATATTAGTATCTGGTGTTTGAAATTGAATGAAAGGATATTCTTGATTTACAATAAAATTATCAAAGATTCTATATAAATTATATTTATTTTCTAAAGTTGTTCCAGTAATATTTTTTGGATCATTTATATTAACATGAATAATAGATTGAATTATATAATTTTCAAAAAACAAGGAATCATATTCTTTATTTTTAAATTTAGCTTTTTCAACATTCTCATAAATTTCTGTTTCTAATTTAACATCATTTCTTATTGAACCAAATATACTTTCCACATAAAGCATTTCTTTATCATCTTTCCCATTTAATAATGATATAATTTGTTCCATTCTTTCATAAGTAATTCCTGGAAAATAAATATTTACATAAACTTCATATAAATTTCTTTTACTTTCTGATTCTACAGAATAATTTAAGCCTAATTCATTATAAATATCTAACATAAAGATTTCATTATTAGTAATAAATTTTTCATAAAAATCAATAACATTAGTTTCATCATCTTCTCTTTTAATTCTATAACCAAAAGAATCTTTCAAGTAAGATAAATTATTTCTTAATTTCTCATAAACTTTTAAATTTTCGTTTGGTTTAATATCTATTTTTAATAATTCATTTCTACGAATCCATTTTTGACCTAACATAATATTATCTATTTTACCTTCAAATGTATATTCTGACCAAAAATATTGAGCTTCAGGTAAAAGTTTCATTTCTTTACCAAATTTAGGATTTAAGGGAATTGATACTGCTATTTTTTGTCTCATTGTCTTAATAGTATCATCGGTAAAAATATATTGATCAGTAATATAATATTTATTATAAACATCTTCTAATTTGCCATCAAAAGTTATTGTATCTAAAGATTTATCATAAATATCAGTTAAGTTATCAATTGCCTTTTCCCATTTTTTATCATGAATTGCTTCACTGATTAATTTAGAAGTTTCTTTTATAGATTTATCAGTTTCTACATCGGGTGTAGAATACAATTTAGTTAATTCATCTAAATCAAAATCTTCTTCTACTGCTTCGTCTAAATCATCTTCGGTTATTGGTTTTTCTTCTTCTTTATTATCATCCTCTATTTTCTCTTGATTATCTGATTCTAAAATATTTACATCTGTTTCTGAAATATTCATATCAGTTTCTGAAATATTCATATCAGTTTCTAAATCACTTAATAATTCACCATCGTCATCATCATCATTTCCTCCTTTTTGTTTTATACAGTCTATGCATTTTTCTAAATTATCTTCAGAATCTTCTAATAAATTAATATTTTTATTATTTTCTAAAAAAAAGCCTCCTGATTGTTTCTTAGAATCTTCATAGGTAGTAAAATCTAATTCTACTCTTTTAGAAGTTGATTTAATTTTATTTTTACTTAATAAATAATTATAATAAGAACTTGCGTAAGAATAAGATACTTTTTTCAATACTGGTTCTTCTAATAAAATTCTTATCCAATCTTTACCCATTTTAGTTTCTAGTGCTTTCCTTTTACTATTACTATTTTTTAATAATAATATTTGTGAATTAATATGATAACTTGTGAAGAATTTTTCATACCATTTATCACCATAAAAATTTACCATTTCTTTTATTTGTTTATCAGTTAAAATATTAAGGGATGTAATAAAATCTTTATTTTCTATAATTCTTAAAATTTTCATTATATTTTCATCTAATAAAGAACCTACAAATATAAAAACTTTATATTGTGTTCTTAAATTATTATTTTTAAATTTATGAATAATTTTTATTGGATTTTTCATATTATAGACAATTAGATAAAATAATAAAAGTAGAATTTTTATTATTTTATTTTTAAAGTATTGAAGATGATAAAATCATACCACAATATTCTACTGGATTAGCAGAATAATCTTCTTCTATATATAACTTCATATCAATAGCTTTTAAAGTTAAAAATTTGAATATTTTCCTAAATAACTCACCATGTCCTATTTCAGGACATGCAGTATGTGCTAATTCGTGAATTGCAACATAAATTAATAAATTAATTTCATGTAAACTTCCATTCTTTTTACTTTTTAAGCAAAATCCCATTTCTTCACCTTTGTTTACTGAAAATGATGTTAATTCAGAAGTTGGATCATTTTCATAAATTTGAGTTCTATTTTCATTGAAATTTTTTTCCATTAAATCAATATATTCTTTAAATTCAGGATATTTATCTTTTTCCTTTATTAATTCATTTCTTAGTTTAAATAACCTTACAATAATTTCTGATAATAAATCTGCTGAAGCATTTTTATTTTTATCATTATAAACTTTAAATTTCATTCCAGTGTCTACATTTTCTACTACTGTTAATTTACTTTTTCTTATACAATACATACTATAAGATAAAACTATTATGAAACTTAAAATACATATAGTTTCTTGGTCTAACATTTTAATATTCTTGAGAAAAAAGTTTTAATTTAAAAATTATTTCTAAATATAAATATATGGGAAATACAATATCAAAAGAACCAGAATCTAAATCATTAGATTGGAAATCATTAAATGACGATCTACAAATTAATCAAAAATATTTATCATCTGATTCTAAATTACTTATTGAAAAACTGACATTAAATTTACAACCAGTTTCGGAAGAAAGTCCTGATAACATTGATAATATCTTCTCTAAATTTAGTCAAAGTCATAATAATTTAATCGGGGGCAATAATTTAGTAGGGGACAATAATTTAGTAGGAGGTAATCAATTTAGTGGTTTTTATAATGAACAATTAGGTGGTAATAATTCTGAAGATTTATCTGATACATCTCCTTTCATTAGTTCTGAAATGTATAATATTTTAATGAAAGATAATAAACCTCAAACAGGTGGTGGCGAAATTGAAGGTGATGATAGTTCAACATCAGCAACTTCTTCTAGTGGAGATTTAAAAAAAAAGAAAATTAATAAAAAAAATTATAAAGGTAAAACTGATAGTAATGAAACAACACCAGTAGAAAATGCTACAGAAGAAACTACCGCTCAAGAAAAATCCGTACATACTGATGAAGAAGAATCCAATAATAAAAGTCAAATTTCTTATGAATCTTCAACTGCACACGACGAATCTAATGAAAGTAAATCTGAAGAAAGTAGTGAAAATAAATCCGAAGAAAGTAGTGAAAATAAATCCGAAGAAAGTAGTGAAAATAAATCTGCAGAAAGTAAACAAGATTCTAAAGCTAAGAAAGGTAAGAAAGGAAAAAAAGGAAAGAAAGAAAAAGAAGAAAAAGGAGAAGAAAGTTCTATTATAAATGAAAATTCTAACTTACCTCCTTCTTCTATTAGAACATCTGATATCAATATGATTACTGAAAAGTCTTAAACATCAATTGATTTTTTTTTATTTTTTTTAATAATTATTTCTTTTTCTGGATTAATTATTTCCTCTTTTTTTTCTAATTTTTTCTTTTTTTCTTTAATAATAATTTCTTTTTCTGGAATAATTATTTCCTTTTTTTCTTCTATTATTTCCTTTTTTTCTTCTATTATTTCCTTTTTTTCTTCATCTAAAACTTTTACTATTTTTTTCCTAGGAGTTCTAGGCTTTTTAGGTAAATCTTCTTTCTTAATTGGTTCTTTCTTTACTTTAACTGGTTTAGGAGTACCATACTTTACAATATATTCTTCAAATAATTCTCCAATTTTATCATCCACTAATTCTAAGAATTGAGTTGCTGGATTTTGAATTTGATTAGTCATATAAAATAGATAATCCACTTCTTTATTATTTTGTTTTATAAATGCAGGAGTTTCAATTAATTCTCCCTGTAATAATTTCTTTTTAGGATCATCATTTTTAACTTTAATAACAGCAAATTCAATTCTATCACCAGATTGTGGTTTATTACCAGGATCTCTTTGTGCAATTTTCTCCGATAAATAGACATGTCCAATTTTAGTCCAATCTTTATAAGATTCTTTTAATTTTAAAGTTCTTGATTGGAGGAAATATTTAATATCATATTTTCCCTCAAACATATTATCTAAAGACTTTCTTAAAAAATCTTTAGCTCCTTCTGGATCTCTTTTATTAATTAATATATCAATAATACCTCCACAAATTTCTTTAACAATGGGAGCATTATCACGTCTTTTCAAAACAATACCCATAAAATCTTGTTTATATTTATTTGGATTATCTTCATATTTATTTCCAACATATTTCTTTTTACATAAGATTAAAAATGGCCAAAATGTTTTCTCATATGCAAAATTGTGAGGGAAAGGTAATCTAATTCTAATTAACTCACCTGATATTTTACCCATTTCCATTGACAAGTCTAACGATCTTTTATCGGTAATCATTTTTCCACCTTTAAAAAATTCTACACAAAATTTTTTCTTATCATTTTCAACTTTCCAATAAGGTTGAATCCAATAATCTTGTAAAGTATCTACTGAAAATTCTTTTACCATATTTTCTAGATTTTGTCTTTTTTCAAAAATATTATCATATTCTTTTTTATGTTTATCTTTTTCTTGATTTAATAAATCTATCTCATCTTGGAATAAAGATTTATCTAAACCTTCTTTTTTAATTTTTTCATTTGTCTTTTTAATTTGAACATCAATTGCTTTAATTCTATCTATATAACCTTTAAGTTTTTCATCACTAATATTCTCAGCAACTAATTTAATTTTTGTCATTTGATGATTACCCCAATTACATAATTTATAATCAATATTATTAAAATTTCTTGTTATAACTTCTTGGAGCGACCACATCCAAGCTAAATAAGTTTCTTCCATATATTCTTTTAATAATTGTTTAAGTCGTTCTTCAATTGGTAAAATTATTTTCCAATGATTTGGTTGTGGTAATACTTCTGGACTTTCTGGTAATTCTAATTTCTTTATTTTACTAACATCATAATATTTTTCATGTAATTGAACCCATTTGTTCTGATGTTCTTCAGGGATAAATGGTTTAATTAATTCTTTGGAAAATTTAATAATTTCTTTCCATAATCTTAATGATTCTTTTTTATCCACTGGAACTACATCCTCGCGGAATCTATAACAACTAAAGTTAGAGTCCGTGTTATGAACTATAAGACATCCAACACCTGCTTGAAAATGATGATTTTCTGTAGTAAGATCATAAACATATTCTTCTCTAACATTCCACTCTTCTATTTTTTTAATAATAGAACCATCTTTTCTTAGTTTATTAGCAACTCTAATTCTATAAATATTAGGTTTATCCTTCCTGACTGTAATAGAAACTTCATAATCTAATGATTTGGCTAATGTATAGATACTTTGTGCAGCAATACCTCCTTTTTGATCTATTTGGGTTCCGCATCTTATATTACTAGGATTAATTATATTTATTTCAGATAAATTATTTTTATACATCATATTTGAAATTTTCCCATAATTTGTTTTATATCCATCAGCATCATATAATCCTATCCAAAAAGCTTCTCTAATTATTCTAGAGCTATTAAGGATTAATGAAGGAACTATTTTCTGTCTATTTTTTGTGTACATTAGTTCAGACATATTTGTAATAAATTTTTTAAGCTTTCCTTGATTTGTTATATCTTTTTTCTTTGGCACTAATTTATAAACTTTTGAAGATTCTATTGTATCTAATATAACCCAATCAAAATCATTAAAATATTCATTGGCAATTTTCTTATATTTATTCATTATTTCCATGGAACTATTATTAATTGCAAATGATGCTTTATTACCTGAAGGACAATTATATAATCCACAAGAACCATCTCCCATAAACATTCCTAAAAATTGTGCTATACTTTTATTTAATTCAATAATATTAAATAATTTTAGTATTATATTATTATCAATTTTTGGAAAACTAATTAATAAACTATCGCCAAGTTTTAATTCCGATGGAGACACTATTTTAGAATTTTTATCTAATAATGAGTGTTCATCTGTAACAACAACTGTACCACAATGTGTTGTAATTCTCTTTAATTTTTTATTTTTATCTAATTTATGTCTTATTACTCTATTAATATTAGTCCATCCTTTTTCTGTCCATATTTCATAATTAGATATTTCAGATGATTCTTTTGTTTCTTTTCCTAATTCTTCCATTTTAATCCATTTATCTCCTAATTCTTCAATTGATTTAATTAATATATTCTTGTTCTTTTTATCTCGAAGCAATAAAGGTGTATCACCAATTACACTGTCACCATACCGTACTACCGGCTGAATAGTTTTATCTTTCATATCCACTAATAAATATTTTTTTAGATCTTCTATAAATTGTTTATTATCTCTAGCTTTTAATTCCCAATCTAAAAATTTATTAAAGCTTTCTTCATCTTCATTTTCCAAAGCCTTTCTCATACCATTCATTAACCAAGGTAATATTTCTTCATCGTATTTTTTACCTAAAATTAACATTTCTCTTCCAGTTGAAGTAGTACAAGCCGCAATATCTTTCTTACAAACAGGAGAAGTTGCCGCCCCTAATTGACCATATAATGAGTTGGCTGTGACTTTCAAAGCTAATTGTTTTGCATCTAAAATCTTTTTCTTAAATGGGATTTCTTCTTTCTCCATTTGTTTTTTAACTGCTTTTCTTTCTTTCAATAATTTATCTAAAATAGAAGGAATAACACCCAACTTTCCATCTTTTTGTGCATAACGACGATATTGAATAGTTCCATCGGATTCTACATAATTTGCATTATAATATTTAATTCCCGGAAGATTATCAAATTCTTCTCTTTCAACAATTGTTTCATGAGACATATTTTTTTGAATAATTGAAGAAGGATATAGAGAATTATAATCTTTAGTGACATAAGCTTCATAATCTACTTTTGGAACTGGATCAAACACAATTGCACCTTCAAACCAATCATCAGATTCTATTTCCTCTAGATTTCTATTTTTACATATTGGACATGCATACTTGGTTGTCTCTAAATTACAAGACTTACATAATTTTGGTCTATTCATTTTAATAACAGGAAATACATAACCCTGATTTTTAAATTCTTTCAAACACAAAGAAAAAATTTTGATTCCTTGACCACGAATGAATAAATAAGATAATGGTACTGAACATACATTAGCCATTTCTATATTTTTAGTAACAACTTCTAATTTATTCATTAACAAATTTACTAATTTACAATCTTTCACGCAGTATTTTGCTACAATTGATCTTTCTTTAGGTGTACCTTTAAAAAACTTAAAAATTTCTTTTGGTCCAACATCATCCTTAGCTTGAGACCAAAAGATTTTACCACCTACAGTTTCTTTTGCTGATTTTAATTCTTGTTCTAAAAAATTATCTCCTATAACTAATAATTTTTTATTTGGTTTATCAATACTTGCTACAACATATTTTTCACCAACTTCATCTGATACAAATCCCTTAATTGCTTCCAAGTGAATATAATCATATAATGCAATATCATCTACAGCAGCACATTCTAATTCAACTAATAATTCTTCTTTCTTTTTATTGGGTAATAGAGAATCTTTATCTTCTATAATTTTAAAATTCTTAACTTCTCCTCTAATAAAGTTGGAAGCTACAAAATCTAATTTAAAACTTGGTAAGTTGAATGTCTTTTGTACATCTTTCATCAAATCAATATGAACTCTACCTGGAGTATCCCAAAATCTTAATAAATTTTCTCCTAAGGCTGATGAAGCTAACTTCATTTCCTTGAAAGTACAAAATTTATTTTTGAGTTTACTAATGAAACCCATTTCATCTTTAATATCTAATATTTGATCACATCTATCATAAATATATTTTTCATCAAAATAAAATATATTATATCCAGTAATAATATCACAATCAGATTCGATTAATTCTCTTTTGAAATCTAAAATTAAACCAGTCTCAGAATCAAATGATCTTAAATCAGTTATATCATCGAAAGGTAAAGTATCATTCAAACATCCTATATATTGTCTATATGGTTCTGATTGTCCAATATATGTATAAGTCACACCAATCTGAATAATTTGATCTAATTTTCTATTAGCTTGAGGAAACTGGCCATCGTGAGAAAAACATTCAATATCAAAAGATGCAATTCTAAATGGAGCATTCATATCTTTATTAATTGCATTTAAATCTCTCCATTTAACATTTAATTCAATATCACAATGACTTTCTTTTTTAGATTCATTTTTAACATGAATATATTTTGAACATTCAACCCAAGCACATCCAGTTATATTTCTATTATGAAAACATCTAAACATTGGTGGTAAATTTGCTTCATAGGTTTTAAATTTTAATTTACTATCTTTACCCTGTTTATATTCTACATCGTTCTCTTCAAAAAAAACTTTAAATTTTTTCATTCCATCTGCATTATTAAATTTTAATCTTGCAAATTTAAACATAGTATCATTTGTAAATGTAGATGCATCTTTACCCTCTACCAAATCAATATCTAATAATGTATCTTTAAATTTTGTCCAAATTTTTTTCTCATATCTTTGAAGATGTTCTTTTAAACATCCTAATTCTTTTTCTAATTTTCTATCAGACCAACCATCCCATTGTTTAGGTAATTGTACATAGAAATAAGGAGTAAATTTTAATATTTTAGCATAAACAGATTTTCCTTCCATAGTTCTTCCAAAAGCATGAATTATAAATTCACCAGCTTTATATTTCTGTTCTGTACCACTATCTTCCTCATCTTTTTCTATATAATGGTCTTCTATCCAATCGTAAATTTGAAATTCTATACTTGGTTTTTCAGACATTATAATAATTATCTTTATATTATAATATCTCTTTATCAATTTTTATTCGATTAATAATATAATATATTATTTTTTTGTAAAAAATAGTATATAATATGAAATTATTTTTATTTCTCGGTTTTTTACTTAATAATGTATTCGCTCAAACATGTAATAGTGTATCTCAATTAGCTATTGAAGATTTAGATAATAATACTTTAGTAAATTCTAATTTTGGAATATCTAATATTATTAATCCTATTGGTGTTGTTCCTCCAACTTATTTTTGGAATCCATCATTAATTCCTTCTAATGGTTATTATAGAATTAATTTAACATTTACTAAACCTACTGTAATTACTTCTTGTACTATTTGGTATAATACTAATAGTTTACACAGTCCAACTGATATAAAGTTTTTTAATCAACCAAATGGTACATTATTCGCATCTTCAACTAGTCTTACTTCACCATATGATTTTTTATTTAATCCTTCAATGTCTTTATCAAACATATATATTGAAATTTATAAAAGTACTGTTAATCAAACTCAAATTTATTATTTATCATGTAAAACTTGTATTCCTTCTTCTCAAAATACATCAGTCCCTATAATTATTAATAATGAAATACAATCAGGAATGGCTACTATCTTAGGAGGAACTGGAATTGGAATTGCTAGTTTAGCATTGATATTATTAGTTTTAAATTTTTTATCAAAACAATTCAAACCTGATGAAAATGGTAATAGACCATCAATATCACAAGTTTTTACTAAATTATTTGGTTTAGTAAAAGATAAAGTTGAAGATAAAGTAAAAGATAAAGTTAAAGAAATAGAAGAAAAAACTACACTTTTCATAAAAGACCCAGCTAATATAATAAATGCAATAAATAATCCAAAAGAAACTATTCAAAATGTTTCAAATAATATTAAAAATATAGTAGCTTCTGAAATTAAAGATACAGTAGCTGATATTGAAAATACAGTAGCTTCTGAAATTAAAGATACAGTATCTAATATTGAAAATACAGTATCTAATATTAAAAATACAGTATCTAATATTAAAAATACTGATGTTAAAGAAATATTATCCAACGTGGGTATAAACAATGATCTTCCTAATCAAATTTTAGATAAAGCAACAAATATAGTTTCTAATACAATACCTAAATAATCTCTAACCATTTCTTGGCAATATTTTCCCAAGAAATAATTAATGGCGAACTTTTAATTTTTTCTCTATAACCAATTAATTTATCTTGTTGTTCCATCATTTGTAAAATTTTTACTGCTGCATTTTGATAAGATTTAACATCTTTATCAATTATTTCTAGATGAACTCCTTCTCTATCCTTAAAAACACCAAATGTAGATAGAATAGGGATACAACCAGTTACTAAACTTTCACGAATTGAAATACAATCAATTTCTTGTTCCGATTTTGATAAATATAAATGAAAACTAGATAACTGTTTCTCTCTTACTATCAAGTCTAAAGGTTGCCTTCCGTGATCCATAACTCCTGGTTGAGATAATAAACTTAAAAAATATTTTTTCATATTATCATCTTTAACGTTATTCATACCATAATAAACATGTAGTTCAGCTCTAGGTTCAAAATTATAAATTACTGGCCAAACAAATTGTAATATTTCAGCCAAGCCTCTAGTATAACAACTACAATAACAAAATCTATAAGGATTTCTAACAGTATTTTCTTTATTTTCCTTAAATTCATTAATTCTAATACCATTGGGAATTATTTCATATCTTTCTTTTGGTAATTTACATTTATTTCTTGTTTCAAATTCATCTTTGTGATAATTACTTTTAAATAATACTTTTTGAACAACATTACCCCATCTTTTCCAACCTTCTGAAAAATTACCCAGAAAATTATCATGACAATCCAACCAAATCTTTTTAGCTTTCAAAGGGAATGGGCCACCACACCATAACCCATATAATCTCCATAATATTACTATATTATGGGTTGCTTCAAAAGGAAATTTCTTCCAATCAATATAATCAACTCCGTTAAATGTTTTTTCTGGTATCTCTCCATAGACTGCTACCTTTTTACCTAATTTAGCCCAATTATTTACTAAATTTACTATAGCTTGTTCTGATCCTCCTAATGATTTATCTTCTGGATCCCATTTAATAGAATAACCACCAGCTAAATATACAATATCATATTTACTTTCAAAATTTCTAACAAATAATTCTTTATACTTAGAATAATATGGTTCTTTTATAAAATCAGTAATTACATTATCAATTTGTGTTAAGGATGGATTAATTCTAATTGTTCCTCCTACTAAAAGTTCTCTCTTATTAAATGTATTATTATCATGACTGGATACAATAATCGTATGTTCTGATTGTAATTGTACCATTGGTTCAGAAAAATTTTTTGTAAAACTGGATTCTTCTGCCATTTCTTTAGAACTATCATGAGTATTTGTTAAAAGATATTCTTTTTTCCATGCCATACAGTTATTAGTTGAATGATTCGGCCCAAATTCTTTAAATTTATAAAGTTTCTCTAGAAAATAATCATAAATTAATACTGCAGAACACCCTGCTATCTTTGCTTTAGAATTATTTAATTTTTCTACAGCGTGTTCAACACGATCTTTAGGGTAATAATCATCATCATCCATACAAACAGTTATATCTCCTACACAAGATTTATTACCAATATTTCTTAACTCGCCTAGTTTAATATCTTCTTGAAATTCAATATATTTTATAGGAAATGATAAACCACTTTCCTTACTTAAGTAGTCAATATTTGTTTTATTTAAATTAGCATCTGATTTTTTTTTACTACCTTCTACAATAACCCATTCAATAATATTATTATAAGTTTGTTCTTTGATTAAATCTCTTAAAATTTCTAAACAATTGAATCTTTTTAATTGAGTAATAGTAACTAATGATACACTTGATTTCTTTTTTTCATTTTTAATCATAATTATTTTATAAAATAAATAATCTTTATATATTATTTATTTTATTAAATTTATTTTTATTTTTTATTTATCATCAGTTGTTTTTATTTATCATCAGTTGTACTAACAATATAAATATTACTTCTTCTGCCAAATAGTAAAAACATAATAATTATAAATAAACTTATGAACCAAATCATGACCTTTTTATTATGAAAAAAATTTTCTTTTTTTAAAATTTTTATTTTTTTTGATTCTCGAGATTCTTGATTTATACTTTTAAAATTTTCTAAATTAAAAATCATATAAATTAAGTTATAAAATAATTATAATTTTTTATTTTTTTTAACAGGTTTATCATCACCGTCTTTATTATTTTTCATTTTAGTTTCATACCATCTAACATACATTTCTTCTAAAATCTGTAAATCTGCTAGCCATAAATTTTCAGCTGTTTTCTGTAATAAGTTATTATATTCAGTTTGTCTTTCTTTTTCTTGTTTTTTTAATTCTTCTATCTTTTCATTTGTCAAGTTATAAATTGGCATGGATAATAAATAATTATAATTATCATCTATTTTTGGAAATTTATTTTTCTCTAATTGAACTTCAATTTCTGATTTCTTTTTATTATTAATATCTAATTTCTTATCGACAATCATTAAAATGAATTTTACTTTCCAACTAATTAGTTTTAATTGTTTTTCTAATTCTTCAATTAAGTAATCCTTACGACTTTGGTATAGTTCTACTCTTGTAATGAAATAATCATCTATAATTTCTTCAACAGTATTATATTTTTGAATAGCACCGTGTCTATTATAAAGATGCATATTAGTTAGAGAAATCTTTTTCACTAAATGGAAAGTTGTTTCTAGATTTTTTGCAGTAGCTAAGTATCCCGGTTCAAAATCTAATTCAAAATAAACTTTCTTGTCGCTAATATTTGATTTATAACTCAAAAATGGATTTTCTTTTTTTGTTGCTGGTTTCTTTTTATTTCCATCTTTCTTATTTGTATCCTTTTTCTCTTCATCTTCTAATAATTTTTCTAAATGTTCCTTAAAATCAGAAGTCCATTCCCCAACAGGTAATTCAGTAATAATTATTTTATCTCCTTTGATTGACCAATTGCCATAAATTTCATAAGAATTATCATCTTTTTGAATCACTTTCCCTTCAAAACTTTGATACCATGGATGCATTTTTTCATATGGTTTATCATTTATCTTATTTTTAATATTTTTAATAATTTCAATTGGATTGAAAGAGGGAATTGTAGTAGAGAAACCAGTACCAATCCCTTTAGCTCCATTTACTAAAATCATTGGAATAATAGGAGCATAAGTTTCTGGTTCAATTTGATTATCATCATCGTATTGTGGTTTTAATATAGGATTATCTATTGGCATGAAAATCTTACTAGTTAATGCTTCTAACATTGTCCAGATATAACGAGGGGATGCCGCATCTTTCCCACCTTGTAATCTTGAACCAAATTGACCATTAGGTAATAATATATTTATATTGTTTGATCCAACAAAGTCTTGAGCTAATCCAACAATAGCACCATTTAATGACATTTCACCATGGTGATAAGCAGCACGATCAGAAACAAACCCTGCTAATTGAGCTACCTTGACTTCATCTTTATCTAAACCTCTTAAAAATGCTCCATATAAAATCTTTCTTTGAGATGGTTTGAAACCATCAATAATAGATGGAATAGAACGACTATTATCATCATTAGAAAAATGTTTCAAATCACGATGAACAAAATCTCTATAACTTACATTTTTATTTTCATATTTAAGAATTTCATTTGGATTATATTTCAATAACCATTCTTTTCTATCATCAGCTCTATCTTTACCAAAAGCTAATGTAATGGCGTCTTCATTTTCGTCTATTTGTTTAACATCATCTTCTGTAATTTCTAATTTTTTCATTGCACTTTGCCAAAAATAAATAATTTTCTCATCTTCTAAACTCTTAAAATATTCTTTAGCTTCAGCAGGTGTAGAAGTACCTAGACCTTTTAAGTATTTAAATTTAAATCCTTTACTCTTATCAGAATTTTTAAATTCTTCATATTGAGTTAAATTATAAAATTTATGTTCTGTTGTTCCTTTAACTGCTTTCACAATTGGGGTTGCCATAGATGTAATGAAACCTTTTCTTTTCAATAACGAAGGCCAAATACAATGTATAAAGTTAATTAATAAACCTTTAATATGAGAACCATCTACATCTTGATCAGTCAAGATTAAAATTTTACCATATCTTAATTGATTGAAATTATTTTCATCTTCATAATTTATGCCATGCTTTAATCCAATGATTTGTTTTAGGTTATTAATCTCGTCATTTTCAGATAATTGTTTAGGTGATGCTTCTCTTGCATTTAATAGTTTACCTTTCAAGGGGAAAACACCATAATAATCTGAACCAACAACTCCTAATCCGGCCATTGCAAAAGTTTTAGCTGAATCACCTTCTGTTAAAATCAAAGCACATTTATAAGATTCTTTAGTACCAGCCTTATTTGCATCTTCTAATTTAGGAATACCTGTAATTTTAATTTGTTTTTTGCCATCGGTCTTTTTCAAATTGCTATTTTCTTTGAATTTTATTAATTGAATAATTTGTTCTACTATTCCACATTTTGCAATTTTCTTTAAAAATACTTGAGTTGGTTCATATTTAGAACCAAATTTTTCTACTTTGGTTGTTAAAGTATCTTTAGTTTGAGAAGAAAATGCAGGATTTTCAATAGTTGCATTAATAAAAAAGATTAAATTTTCTTTCAATAAAGCTGGAGTGACTTTGATCTCTTTATCTTTCTTTTTAATATAATCATTAATAACTACTTTTAGAATATTATCAATTACATGAGAACAGTGAGTCCCTCCTCGATAAGTAGAGATACCATTCACAAAAGATACTATTTCACCGCCATTATCAGGCTTATATAGACATCCAATTGACCATCTCTTATCTAAATCATAATAAATTTCCTCACCAGGATAATATAAATCTACATAACTTTTAAAATTGTTTGCTTCTATTTTTTTATCATTGAAATAAACTTTTAATTTACCATCGGTTGTCCCAGCAATATCAGCAATTCTACGATGAAATAAATTTAAATGATCATTATTTAAATCCTTCATATTAAATCTTGTAAAATCTGGATAGCAGGTGACTTTAACATAAGATTTACTTGTTTTATTTTCTGTTATTTTAGCCTCATTTCTTTCAGCCATATTATTTTTCCAAGTTTGAACAAATTTTTTCTTTCTTTTAGCATCTACAACTTCTACAGTGAAAGATGTTGAGAAAATGTTACATAATTTGGACCCATACCCATTACGACCCCCTGTTGTTCTTTTTTCATCATCATCATAGTTAGAACTGGTTAATAGCTCTCCAAAAATCATAGTAGGAACTAACATTTTATGTTCCGGATGTTCTTCAACAGGAATTCCCTTATCACCATTATTATGAACACTGATATAACCTTCTTCAATATTATATTCTACTTTGATTGTATCACATGATTCATCATTTACACTTGCATCTCTCGCATTTACAATTAATTCATCAAAAATTTTTAAGAAACCAGGAGTATAGGTGATTTTTTCTTTAGAAATTTTATCATTTTTAAAAATCCACATCTCTTCAGTAGTTGGTTCAATATCACCAATATAAGTATCTGGTCTGATTAAAACATGCTCTCTTGGCGTTTTCTTATCATATTTAGATACATCATCTTTAGGAATTTTTTTTGACATTGAAACCTTATAAAACTATTTCTTTAAATAAATATATCAATTTTTTTCTAAAATATATTAATGGCTAATACTGAAAAACGTCTCAAACATTATCATTTATCGCCTTTAAATAATTCAATTAAAAAGAATATTCCAAAAGCAAATAGAAAATGGTTTTACGGTAATGAATTAACTAAAATTTATCAAATTCCTAAACCTACTAATAATGTAAATGTTGTCGCAGTAGTTTCTTTCGGTGGTGGTTTATATGGAAATGTTGCTAATAATTTTATTTTAACTAATGGAGATGTTCAAGCTTATTGGTCTTCTTTAGGAATTACTGATTTACCAATAGTTATGGTAAAAACTTTTGGTGGTGCCAAAAATGTACCCAATGAAAATGATGATGGAGCTACTGTTGAAAATTCTATAGATGTTGAAACTATAGGTTGTATATGTCCGACTTCCAAGTTAATTATTGTATTATATATTGCTGAAAATAGTTTTGATACATTTCCTTTATTAATTAATTATATTTTAAATGATACTATAAATTATAATAATAAATCATATTCGATAAATAATATTTCTATTTCTTGGGGAGCACCTGAAATATATTACGAGTCTTCATTATTAAATTCAATTAACTCGCTTTTTGCTCAAGCATCAGCTAAAGGTATTAATATCACGACTGCAACTGGAGATTATGGGTCTAATAATGGAGTTGGTGGTTCGGGTTCTTATTGTGATTTCCCAGCATCTAGTCCTAATGTTATAGCAGTAGGTGGAACTAGTTTAATCTGTCCTAATTTAACTTATGATGATAAGACTAAAGAAATTGCTTGGTCTAATGGCGGTGGTGCAGTTAGTAGACATTTTTCTAAACCATCCTATCAAAAAAAAATTACTACATCTAAACGTTCTATACCCGATATTTCTTCTAATTCAGATCCAGATACAGGAGTTGCTTATCTAATTAATGGAAATTATCAAATTGTTGGTGGAACAAGTATTGCTAGTCCTACTATTTCTGGATATTTAGCAGCTATAAATTTTAAGAAATTTATGAATCCAATTTTATATAATTGTGATTATTCATGTTTTAATGATATATATTTTGGTAGTAATGGTAATTATTCTGCAAAATCTGGTTATGATAATTGTACAGGAATAGGATCAATTAAAGGTAGCACTTTATATAATATTCTAAATTTAAATTTAACTATTAGTAATCCTAATATTAATTTATTAGCTAAATCAAATACAAAAATTATCACTAATTTATCATTAAAATATTTAACATTTTCATCTAATGATTCATCAATTGCTAAGGTTGATAATTCTGGATTAATAGTCGGTATTAAACCCGGTAAGACAATCGTTAAAATAAATACGATTAATCCTTATATTTCTGGAACAATAATTGTCTCTGTTGAAGCCAATAGAAATTTAAAAGGTAGATTTTTAAGAAATAATCCATTATTCTTTAAAATTAAAAAATAATTATAAAAAAATAAATATATTTACTTATAATTATGGAAATAAATATTTCAGAAGTTAATAAAAAAAAAATTGAAAAATTAGATAGAGATAAAAAATTAGATGAATATGAAAATTTTTATAAAAAAGATAGTTATAAAATTTCATTAATTAATGTAGATAGTGCCTTTAGAGATATAAATCCAAAAAATATTTATTCAGCTAATGTTGAATATTTACCAAATAATCCATTAACTTTCACTGAAGATTCTGGTTCTATTCAAGTAAATTATCCAAATCATAATTTTGTACAAGGAGATAGTTTAATTGTTCAAAATGTTGAACCATTTAGTTATGTTTTAAGCGGTGGCTTATACTTATTTCAAAATAGTTCTTATTTTTATATTAAATTAAATAATTATATAAATAGCAAATATTTAAATTTAAGCAATAAATTAAAAATAGATATTTCTGTTTTACAAAATGCAAATATGGAAAATATTTATTTTTATGGTAATGTTCCATTAAATTCAATTGTTGGTACATTTCCAGTTTTATTACCCTCAGTAGTTAATTCAACAAATTCAATTAGTCAAACTATTCTAAATTATTTTAATGTTTCCAGTGCAGCTGATATGGATGGAAAGTACTTGTTAATTAATTTACCATATAATTATTATTCTAATACATTACAAATTTTAGAGATTACAGATTTTTTTAAACTAACTTTTACAGATTTATATGGTATACCTATTAACGGAATTAATGCGGATTTCCCAATTAATTATTTAAGATTACAAAGTTCTCAAATTGTTTCATCTGTAATTGATCCTAATAATTTTATTATAGATACTAATTATAAATGTATTTCTTCAGGTAATGGTGGAGGGAATAAAGTTCAAATGATGAAAATAATAAATACTATTGAAGGTTTTCCAGATAATAATAATTATAAGATTAAATTAAAGAAAAGTTATAATAACGTTGTTAGAATAGAGTTAGTTAGTTCTGAATTTACATATGTTGATTATTTAATAAAAAATTCGGGAGTTAATAAAAACAATAACATTTATTGGAAACACTTAGACGATGGTAATCATATTTATACTGCTTCTATTAAAGAAGGTAATTATGATTCAGCAACTTTAATAGATGTTTTAATTATTGCAATGAATTCAGTACCTAGAATTACATCTACTGTTGAAAATCCTATTTATAATAATTTTTCTATTAATTTAAATTCATACACTCAAGAAATTGTTTTCACTGCATTTAAAACTGATAAATTACCAAATTCCTTAAAAATAGATATTGTAAATATTAATAATATTGATTATTTTAGATTAACTATTAAACATCCTAATAATCTAGTAGAAGTAGATGATCTAATAACTATTACTAATTCATTAGATTTAGGAGTTATTAGTAAAACTTATGTTAATAAAACTTTAACAGTATATGAAGTAAATAAAGAAAATAGTAGTTATACTGTTCTCTTAGGATCACGTAATCAAATTACTAGTAGTATTGATTTAAAAACAACTTTAACTAACGATGGTGGTGGTGCAGTTGAATTAAAAACTAAAGCAAGATTTTCATTTTTATTTAATTATAATGATACTATAGGAAATATTTTGGGTTTTAAAAATGTTGGTAGTTCAAATGCAATTACACCATTTTCAACATCAATATCAAATTTTAATTTATATTTAAATGATACTCAATTAAATTCTGTTGGTAATATAGTTAAAACAAATAATTTGTTAAATTTTAGTGGAACTAATAATTATTATATGTTATATTTAAATGATTTTGAATTAATTACAAGTACATCTAATTTACCAAATGCTTTCGCTAAAATATTGTTATCAGGTCAACCAGGAGATGTACTGTATAACACATTTATAAATTATCCATTTGAATTTGATTTTCCATTATCTACTTTAGATGAATTACAAATTAAAATAATGTTTGGTGATGGAACAATGCCAGATTTCAGAAATATAGATCATAGTTTTATTCTTAGAATTACTGAATTAACCACTAATGCGTACAATACTGGTATAAATTCTAAGAAAACAACATTTTTAAATACAATGAAAGAAATTGCTTATGATTCTTCTAATAGTTAATCTTTTAGTAAATGAATTAATCTTCTAGTGAATGAATTAATCCTCTATCACAGGAGAAAATAAATTATAAATACATTTAATTATTCTTCCTTGATTAATATTAAATTTAAGCACATTTTCACAAATTACATTCCAATTTAAAATAGTTCTATTAGTGAAAGTGTCATAAAATAAATTTAATTCTTTAACATTTTTAAAGAAATAGGCATCTTCTGGAATAGGTATAGAATCAAAAATGGTAAATAAATTACAAAAATTATCTAAAATTTCTTTCACTGATTGTAAATTAAATTCATTTTCTTTTTCTGAATTTAAAAATATACCAGTTGTATTTTCTATAATTTTAATTGATACTTCATCAAATAAAATATTTTTTAAATTTTTATTTTTACCCTCAAATGTAATTTCATGTTCAAAATAAAAATTTATGTTTCTTAAAATATTTTCATTAGTTGATAACAAAGAAGTATTTTTTAAATATTCATACAATAATACTTCCAATGATTTAATATATTCGATAATTATAAACTGTTGTGTCATAAATATTAATAATTTTTTTATAAATTCTAAAATATGATTGTTAATTATATATTTTCCAGAAGTCATATAAATTTCACTAATATTATTTGTTTGTTTATAAAAATTATTTATAATTTCTAATAAATCTAAATTATTAATTTCTTTTTGATTTATGATTGTTTTTTCTAGATTAATAATTTTAAAAGTTATTAAATCAAATGAATCATTTAAATTATCTACATTTATTAATTTAGCCAACACTCGTGATAATGTACCTTTATTTATATTATAAAAATCTAAACTTTTATATCTTTCTATTAAATCATTGGTATCCAAATCTGTTTTATTAATTAATGTTTCTGTTGATTTTTGAAATTTTAATATTTCTTTTAATATATTTTTACTAGTTATTAATTCTTCTATTTTCTTTTTTGTTGAACCTTTAACTAATTTAGTTTTTTTTTCTTCTAATTTTTTTATTTCTTTATTTAGTAAAATAAATTTATCACAATTATAGTTTGCTTTCTCATTTTGATAAATATTCGAAAAACTAGTAGTAGTAGTAATTATTTCATTTAAGAAAAGATATTTTCCATAATCATTATTACTTAAATCAATATTATTTATTTCTAATTTTAATTTTAATTTATCTAATGCTTCTGTATCTTCCATTTTATAAATAGATTCGCTAATATATTGATTCATAATATAACAAATAATATTAAATGAATCTTCTAAATTATTAGGAATATTAGATTTATATCTTTCATTACTATAAATTAATGTTTTAACTTCTTCTTTTTGATAACTTACAAAATTTGATAACCAATCTTTAAAATTATTAGATGTACCTATTAATTTTGATGTATGGTTATTAAATTCTTCTTTTAAAAATTCAAATATATTAATATCAGAAAAATCTCTAAAATCAATTCTTTTCTTTAAGTTTTCCATAACTTTATCACAATGTAATTTTATTATTGGAAAAATAGCACTTTGATTATTACCATCTAACAAAAAGGGATTAATATCATTATCTAATAATTTCTCATAAATTTTATAATTAATTTTTAATTTATATTTTGATTTTAATAAATCAGAATTTGAATACTCTTCAGGATAAATTATAAAATCATTATAATCATTAATTATTTCTTTTTCAATTCTAGGAATAAATAAACTATTACTATCCGAATCTAAATCAATACTACTTTTATTCAAAGAAACTTCATATTCAATAGGTTTTATAGTTAATAAATCTTTGGATATATTTAAAACAGAATTATCATTAATTATTTGATTTAATATACCAGCGGTTTCATTTCTAATATAATTTTTAGTAAAATTATTAATAATTTCTTGAATTAATTTTCCAATTGTAAAATAAACCAAAACATCCGAATCTAAAATAATTTTATCAGATAATAATTCTTTAACTTTGGTAATTAAAGTTATAATTTCACCTTTGTTATCTCTTATTTTATCAAATAAATCTAAAATTAAAGATAAAAAATTATATTTATATAAATCAGGTAGTGCTGAAATTATTGATGGAGGTAAATTTTTTTCTTTGGATAAAATTAAATCTTCATTTCGAATAATATAATCTCCTTTTACAAAGCCATTACTTAATTTTCTCATTAATCTTTTAAAATCAGAAATACCTTGATTTGAAATCATAATTTCTTCGGAAGAATCAATTACAGTTAGACCTGTACTATCATCAATACTAGTTATATTATCTTCTAAATTATTACCACTATCAAAATATAAAAATCTTCCTTTTTCTTCCAAGGACGGTAATTGATAATAATTAAATTTAGGTATTTTCATTAATTTACCAGGATTTAAAATAAAATAATATATCAAAATATTACTATTCCATTTATTTAATTTTTGAATAATTCTATCAATATTAGAATTAACTTTATATCCAAAAGCCTCTAATAATTCTGCTACAATAGTCATAGCTGGATAAATTAGAGAAAATGATTTAGTTAAATTACTAGAAGATTCTAAAAGTGAGATCAGATTATTTTGAAATAATGAATTACATAAAAGAGTTCTTAAAATTTTAATTAAAAAATTTCTATTTCTTTCATATAAAATTTCTTTGGCAAATTTTAATGGTGGTCTAGCTTGTTCTTTTAAATATATAAAGTATTTAAATTTATCAAAATATTGTGCTGGTGGTAATGGTTGTAATGGTTGTGGTAAATTTTGATAATAAATAAAATTTCCGGGTAAAGGAATTAAATTATTACTTAATTGAATATTAGTCATTGTGTGACTATTTCCACCGTATAATTGAATATTAATTTCAGGATTATTATTAATTAATGCTAGTTGGTCTTTATTAATTGATGGAATTAATCCTAAATAATATAATCCTAAATGTCTTGCTTCTTGAAGTTTTAATAAAGAAAAATTTTCTTGAGGATTAGCATTAAAATTATTTAACATTTCAAAAATATGGTTAATATATGGAAATAATGATGTAATTTGTTTCTTCCCTATAATATAAATAAGATTATTAATAATTTTATCTTTTCCTTTATTAGTTTCAAATAGTTCAATAGTTTGACCAAAAAAATTAAAATCAAACATATTATTAATTGTACCCATATCGTTATTTAATCTAAAAAAAATTTTATCATCTTCATTAAATCCATTACTCAAAAAAGTTAAAAATCCTAATAAATCTGCATCTAATACCTTATTTTTGGTTAATCTTATTAATTCTTCTGTAATTTCTTTTAATAGGATAACTTTTCTATTTCTATCTGTTTCAGCTATTAAATTATTTATTTTTTGTTCCAGGGATGGATTTAAATTTTGATTTGTTAAATAATAATTAAAATCATCATTTAAGTTATCCGCTAATAAAATATTACAATGGGCTATTAGTAAATTATTTATACTTTGACCTAAACTAGAGTAAATACTAGAAATAAAAAATTTCTTTAATCCAATTGATAAAGTTTCATTGGTAATTCCATTATTTAAATTAACTACACTTACTAATGCTGGAAAAACATTAATTAGAAAACCTCCTAAGTTTAGTTTTTGTAAAAAACATGCAGTATTTGAATACATTGCATATAAAACAGATGCTTTATTTTTCTCATTAAATAATCTTATCCATTTGACTAGAAAATTTTTTATTTTAATATCAGCAAGTGGTATGTTTTCTACCAATTCGGTTATCTTATTTGGTTTATTAAATAAAATATAAAAGGCTAATTTTATTTTAACAATATTTAGTTTATTAAATAGATTAACATTATTAAAAATTAAATTACCATTAGAATCAACAGCTTGATCTAAATTATTTGGATCAAAAGGATTGCCAATAGTTAATGGAGGAGCTGGTGGTAATGGAGGAGCTGGTGGTAATGGAGGAGCTGGTGGTAATGGTAATAAAATATTATCGCATAAAATGTGAAATATTTTTTTTTCTATAGTATCATAAGTTAAAATATTTTGAATATTTTGGTCTGAATCTCTTATTATAATTTGCCTAGCTCCACCAATAAATAATAATTGTTCCCAATTAATTATATTATCGGCATAATCAATTGATAATGGATCCATTTCACTTTTATTAAATTCTTCCCAATTTTTATTTATATCCTCATCACCAATATTACCATTTAATTCTAATAAATTTGGTCCAGCTGCTCTAAAAAAGCTTCTATTTTTTTCGTGAAATCTTTTATAAAAATCGTCTATTTTATTGGCCATTTTTTCATCAACATTAATTTCTTCATATTTTATAGTATCACAAATTTGTTTAATATCTGTGATACAATCTTTTGAATTATCTTTTAATAATTTTTTAACATTATTAACTTTTAATGGACTAAATTGATTTTGAATATCATATGATGTTTGGGAGTCTTTTTCGTGAATTTCTAATTCAGTTATTGGTTTAAAATTATCCCATTTATTTTTTATAAAAGTTTCAATCTCATTTTTAAAAATGTCAATACTTTCTTTCAAAAATTTATTTGTATCTGTTGGTGTTAAACTTGTAGCATTGATTGAAATTTTATTTAAGAATTCATTAAATTTTTTTGTAGTTGATATATCTGATATTATAGTTTCTTTTACTGTATTAGTTAATAATTTTAAAAAAAAATTATCTTTTATTAATTCCCATAATAGTTTTCTTATTTCATTAATTTTTTCATTTTTTTCTAAATCAACCTTTTTTGGTTTTGCAATAAAACTTTCAGATTCATTATTTTCTTTTAATAATTCTATTTTACCCTGTAGAGCATAATGGAATGGGGACATCCCGTAATTATCAACATAATTTAACTCTACCGGTAAATCTACTAAATACTCAACAATTGAATAATATTGTTCACGACATGCTAAATGCAATGGTGTATGATTTTCTTTATTAGGTTTATCCGGATTAACTCCATTTTGGACTAAAAATTTAATTACATTTAATCTATGAAATTCTTTTTTTAAAAGATTAGTAGATAGAACTACTTTATGGATTAAATTATCACCAGAATTAGCATCTTCTACATTTAAAGTTATTGCATTAATAACTGAATATTGTTTTAATTGTTGAGTATCCATATTATTAATTAAGCTAAACAATTCATCAGATTTTTCTTTTGGGATTGTTAATTTTGGTCTATAAGGTAAAGTCATTATGTCAACTCTCGGTACTATTGGTGCTTTCGGTTTAAATTCACTCATTTCTGTTCTTCTTTCAATGATTGATTCCATTCTTTCTTTCATCTGTTCTGTTTTTTTATCTAACATACCTAATCTTTTATCTGTCATATTATTAATTCTAACTGCTACTTCACTTTTATCCATTATAGTATAAAAGAAATTAATTTCATTAAAATATTATTTAAAAATCAATTTTATATTAATAGTAATGTTAAAATACGGAAATCTTCTTAGTATATCAAATGGAGTTTCAAAAAGTTTAGTTCCAAGAAATATTGCATACCTACAAACTGGTAATACAACAACCCAAGTAAGTGGTGGTAATATAAATAATACCGATTCAATTACTGCATCTGATGGAACATTTACAAATTTAATTACTACTAATTTAGATTCTGTAAGTTTAATTACATCGGAATTAAGTTTAGGAAATATTATAAATTTTTCACCAGATTATTTAAAATTCGTTGATATATCAAAAAATAGTTATTTAGAATTAAATAGTGCTAATAGTTATGTTAGAATTAATACAACTTTAGATTTATCAACAACTGGTGTTATAAATATAGATAATAATCTAATTTTAAAAAATAATAATGCTAACAAATTATATTCAGAACCATTAATGAAATATAATATTTTTTCATCAGAATTAAATAATTTTGAAAAAAAATACTTAGCCAAATCAAGTATTCTAGATGGTTCAGGAAATTTTCAATATATTTTTAAAAATATTATTGAAAATAGTAGCGAACAAATAACTTTCACTGGTAAAGTTATATCAAGAGATTTATCTAATAATAGTGCAAGTTTTATTTTAGAAGGGTATACCAAATATGTAGATGTTTTAAATCCTAATTTTTTAGAATTATCACTTTTAACAATGTATTCTAGTGATCCAATTAATTGGATAATTTCGTCTATGTTTATTAATGGTAATGATTTAATACTTGAAGGTCAAAGTAGTCAATCTACTACTACTAATTGGGTAATATCTTTAGAAAGTATTTCCGTTTAAAATATTATGAACTGAACCAAGTTCAACTTGTCTTACTGAATCAAAAGGATAAACTCGTCCTGTTGAAATTAATTTATCAAAATTAAGAATATTTTCTTTATTTTGATTAATTTTTCTTAAACACCTTCTATTTCTTAACCTTGCAAGAACTAGGTGCTACATTTACAGCTGCATTAGATAAAGGTAAAACATTTAATGATTTTTTACCATTAATTTTAATTCCTTTTCCAGATAAAGGCATACATTTACCATTAACATTACAAGTATGTTGTTTAACGTTAACATCTCTTTCTAATCTGATAATTTCACCAGCATTGTTTTGTAAGAAAGCACGATAATCATGATTATCGCCGATATCATTAATATTTCTAATAAATTGATCAAAGACATTGAATCTAATGTAATTTGTAATAAATCTACCATCTGACATTAAAGCAGGGCAACTATTGGACCAATAGCGATTATCCATTATATATAATAATATTAGATATTTTTTTTGAATTATTTTTTTTGAATTATTTCATCAATTAATTCTTGTTTATTTTTTCTTTTGGTAATTCCATTGATTTTTCTATCCAATGAAATATTATTATTTTTTGCAATCTCTTGTATTTCAGAAGCTTTCATTTTCATTAATAATTCTAGAGTATTTTTTAAAGGAATTCCAACTTTTTTTTTTTCACTTATATCACCGTCTTTAATGTCATTATTAACAACTAATTCTTCATTATTAACGACAGCTTCTTCATTATTAACGACAGCTTCTTCATTATTAACGACAGCTTCTTCATTATTAACGACAACTTCTTCATTATTAACTACAACTTCTTCATTATTAACAACTAATTCTTCATTATTAACACAAGATTCTTCATTATTAAGGACTAATCCTTCATTTGACATTTGAACTTTTAAATCATTTAATACATCATTTAATTCCTTATAAGACATATTAGATTTTTTTGATCTGTTTGATTTTTTAGATTTTTTACTAGAACCATCTGAATCATTTAAGGAACTACTCGAATTAACACTAGTACTATCACTAGCACTATCACTAGCACTATCACTAGCACTATCACTAATACTAGTACTACCACTATCACTAGTAGTTTCACTTAATTCTTTTTTATCTGAATTACCTTTTTTTCCATTAACTAAAGAATCTGAAATTGATGTTTCAGCTAAGTTTTCATTATCATTAGAATATATTTCAAGAATTTTTTTTGTTTCAACATTTTTATTATTTTCTGTATTTTCGAAGTTAGTTTCATTTATACCATCTTTATATTCGGAATCAATTATTCTATTAGATTCTTTTTCTACCATTTTAATTGGAAGTTCAATTTTTAAATCTTTTTTATTAGCCAAACAAGATTTTTTGTTATTATCTGGTAAAGATAATAGTTCATCATCGTGTTTATCTACTAAATTAATTAATCTATCTTCCAAATTTTGAATTCTTTCTCTTTGCATATCAATTTCTTTATATAAAAAATATACTACTAGAGTTAATCCTAATAAAATTAAAAATTTAAAATCAAATAACTTTATCATTATTAAAGTTAATATATAATATTTATATAAACACACTTTAAATCATTTATAAAAAAATTAAATCTATTTAACTATAATGATATCATCAAATAAATTTAAAATAATTAAAAATCATATTTTATTTTTAACAAATTTAGTCATTATAATTAATATAGTAAATTATTATTTAGTAGAAGAAGAACTATTTGATAAAAATTGGTTAAATTCATCATATGGAATTATTCTTGCTTATATAATTTATTTAGTTTTTGATAATACTGAAGTTAATGTTAATGATAAAGATTATTTGATTAAAAAATCAAAACATGATGCATTTAGATATTTTATTTTATTTACCTTATCACATATTATAATTAATTTTTTTAAAGATGGTAATATAAAAATATCATTATTATGGTTTTTTGAAATAATTTTAACAATAACTATGTATATTTCATTTGATTATTTTTTATGTGATTATTCTACAAACGAAATTAGTTTAATATTTTTAAATGTTTTCAAAATTTTAGTTGCCGAGGTAATAGCTTTATTAATTATTTTTCAAAAAGTTAATTTAGTAGATTTATCAGATTTATTAGCTTATGTAATAGCTTATTTAGTATGGTATTTAATAATTAAAAAATTTATTTTATAAATAATTTAAAACCTAGTTCTTATTAAAATATTATGGCTGGAGGATTAATCCAATTAGTATCATCCGGAAAACAAGATGGTTATTTAACTTATAACCCTCAAATTACATTTTTTAAAAAAATATATAGAAGACATACCATATTTGGTATTGAATTTATAGAAAATTTACCAGATCAACAACCTCAATTTAATAATCGTATTAGTTTTATTTTAAATAATATTTCAGATTTAATAGGAAAATGTTATATTGAAATACAAATTCCAACTTTAAGTTTTACAGAAAGTCCTATAGTAACAAATCTAAAAAAAAATCAATTACAAAATTATCAATCTCAAATAAATAAATGGTTAACCTTATACACTAATTTAAAAAAATATTGTTCGATTGAAATTTTATTATATCAAAATTTAAATGTAATTTTACAATCAATTAATATTACTTTAAATGTTTTGAAACAAAATGTTATTAAATTTAATGCAAAATACAAAAATGAAAAATCAGCATTAACTAATTTAATAGCTGATGATATTTTTTCACAAATAGATCTAACTGGATATATTCTACAATTACAATTAATGTTGGTAGAGGATAACTATGTAGATTATAATCCATTATTACAAATTAAAGTAAGTGATTTACTAGCTAACATTCAAAATTATTATAATAATATGATTAAATATTTGAAATATTTTTACTCTAATTATATTTTTTATACAAATGAGTATAAAATTTTAAGTAATAAAAATGTTCCTTTTGCATGGAATAAATATTTAGCTCATATATATTTTACTGATTTTGAAGTTGAAATTGGTGGTCAAATTATGGAACAATATAGTTTAGAGCAATCTTTAATTTATCAATTACATCATTTACCAGAGGAACAAATTAAAAATTATGATACTCTAATTGGTAATACTCCAACATTCACCGATTTTAATAATATACCAACACCTAGTCAAACTATTATTTTACCATTAAATTTCTGGTTTTGTAAAGATATTGGTTCTGCTTTACCTACAGTTGCACTCAGTAATTCTAGTGTTGCAATAAATTTAAAATTAAATAAAATTCAAAATTTATTATTTTTTGAAGATTTAGAAGCAGAATATTATAATTTTTTAGTAGTATCAGTTCCTAAAGATCAAACTATTAATTCTGAATTAAATTATAATTCTTTTACATATGATCAAGCTAGTAATATAATAACTTATAATTGTTCTAATATTAATTATAGGTTATTAGCTATTAATTATCCTTCATTGGCATCAATTGATAAATACGATGATTTATCAGAAATTTTACAAATGTACGGACGTTTAATAAATGGAAAATATATAATGGAATTAGCTGAATGGTTAAAATTTAGAAGAAATTATACTAAAGATCAAGATGTTATTAATCCAGGTCGAAATAACAATTACAATCAATATTATAGTATGATACCAACACCTCAAATAAAATTAATAACTGAATCAGTTTATCTAGATGATGTTGAAAGAAATAAATTTGCATCGACTAAATTAGAATATGTTGTAGAATTATTTCAAGAAAATATATTTGATATTGAAAATCAAGTTTTATTAAATGGAGAATTAAGTATTGATCGTCCGGTTAAAGAATTAACTTGGATAACTCAACCTAAATTATTAATAAATGGATTTACAGAATATGGAAAGACTTATTTAACAGATTTTCTTTTTAAACAATTTTTTAATAATTTTTATTATAGTAGACAATCCCTTCAATTAAATCAACAAGAAATTTTAAAACCTATTTTCGATTATACTTTTTATAATTATTACCAATCTTATAAGTATTTTAACAATTCTTTAATGGAAGGAGTTTACTGCTATAATTTTGGTTTATATCCAGAAGAAATTCAACCATCAGGAACAGCTAATTTTTCAATGTTCAAGGGAAAATTATTTAATTTTAGTTTAAATCCTAATTTTTTAACAGAATATTTTAACACATATTTTAATCCTAATCAAATGGGATTACAATTAAAATTTATGGCAAGAAGTTATAATTTTTTAGTTATTGAAAAGGGAATGGCAAGAATGATTTTTGCAAGTGGTTAAAAAAGTATTAAAATAAATCAGTTAGATCTTCAATTACATCAGAATTATTAAAATCTTCTTCTATTTTTACAAAAGATGGATTAATTAAATTGTTTAAACTTAAATTAATCATATTTAACTCTTCAAATAAATGAATAATTAATGAAATATGTTGTATAGATTTTTGATATACCATATTTATATATTGTACCATCATATCATCATCTAAATTACAAAAATCTTCTCCAGTAATAACTGGTATACCTGATTCTTTAAAAAAAGAAAAACCAAGCAAAGAATAAACATTTTTTAATCTTTCTAAAGCTGACTCTATTGTTGATTCGCGACCATTGTTAATATTACTTTTTAAAATTGGTCCTATTTTAAATCCAAATGGAATACCACCTCTTGAACAATCAAAAGTTCCTTGTATTTTTAATTTTAAATTATTTAAAAAAACAATTTGTTCATCAATATTTTTTTTCCAAAATATTTTATGTTTATAAATTGCATACCACTTTTTTAATAATTCTATTTTCTTTATTCTTTTTTTATTTAAATCGTAAAAATTATATAACACATTACTAGTTTCATGATATTTATTTTTTTCTAATTTAACTAATAATAAAAAAAAAGGAGATTTTAAAAAAATATCAGAATTATTTTTAATTATATATCTTAACATTATTGATGCATTTGAATCATCTAATTTATTTATCGAATTGAAAAAATTAAAAATAAATACAAATGGATATTTTAAGTCTTTAATTTTTTCATCAAAAATTGTCCAATTTATTGTCATTAATAATATATAAAATAAAATAATATTATATAAACTTATTTTTAGCGTTTTAAATAAAAGTTAATGTTTGGCTTTACTTCTTTTTGCATATAAAAATGATAATTCGCCACATTTCTCACAATTTCTTCCAGAAACTGAATTTAAACATTTTCTACAAGGAACTGTATTTTTTATTTCTATTTTTATAATCTTTTTTTCTATTTTTATTTTATTAATAGGTTTAGCCATCATATCAGCAAATTCATCAATTTCAGAAATTTTGTTAGCACAAATAATGCAGTAAAAATTATTAGATTTAACCAAAAGAGTTTGAATTTGTTCTTTTCTATTACAAGAAGAACATTCTTTTTCCATATTATATTAAAAATTTAAAATTAATAATTTTTTTTCAATTTTTATTATCATTATAAGTAATGGAAATTATGCTTGAAAGTCTTCCAAAAAAGCAAAAATTAATTTACATGATTTCTAATACTGAAAATTTTAATTTAAAAGATGGTAATATTAAAATATTAAAATATAAAGATGAGTTTAATATTTATAGATTTGATAAAATATTAGACACAAAAATAAAACCATTTAATTTTATGTATTATTATAAAAATACTAAAAATAGAAGTAATATTTCTACTAATAAAATTAATGTTGTTAATAAAATAAATGATAATGAATGGAGTGAAGAATTTTATTTACATGATAAAGTTGTACAAGCTAAAGTAATCTGTGATGATTATCAAATGATTAGTTATATAGTAGATAACGATGGATCGGGATATGATTTTTTAGATTTTAAAATTAGAATGATTGATAATAATTATTTAATGAGATTAGAAATAGCATTTACTAATTTTAATTTTGAACACGAAATTCAATTAAAAAATCAAATTAAGTTAATAAATGAATTAGAAAAAGTTATATTAAATCAAATGAATAAAAATTAATTTATATAAACTTAAATATTTTTTGATTATAATTAGTTATAGTTTATTTTGTTTCATTGAAAACTTTAATAATGAAACTAGTATATAATTTCATAAAAGCTTTTTGTTGTTCTATTAATTGTGGCTCTGGAAATAAACTGATTAAACGTTCATAAGTATTAAATAGTTTAATATAACATTCTTTTAAATCTTCTAATTTGACTAAAGTTTTTATTTTAGTATTAAGACTAGCAACTTCTGCTAATAACTCTTCTTTCTCACCACCTCCGTATTGATTTAAATTATTAAAGCTAAAATATTTTTTATTATAATTTTCTCTATTATAAGGTGTAGTGGTTAAATCTCCAAAATTTAACTTAGTAGTTGCTCCTTTAGAAACTAAATAATGAATTGTTTCTTTTAAATTACTAATATTAGAAGGAGGATTAATTTCTCTTAATATTCCAAGCATATTTTTATCAGGAGACCATCTTATTCTTGAATTAATTAAATTAATACCCTCACCATTTGCATCATTAATTAAAAAATCTAATAAACAAATATTAATTGTTGTTATACTTTGATTTTCATAAAAATGAGCTAAAAAATCCCAAACTTGTGCACAAGAATTAAAATTTTCTAATTTCAAAGAAATCAAGCCTTTTAAAAATTTAAATTTATCAGTTTGAGAATTATTTATCAATATTAAAATATTACCTTGATTACCATTAAAAATTTCTTTCTGGCTAGAATCAGATAAAGCATAAAAAAAATCTTGTATATAAAATATATTTTTATCTTGAGTAATTAATTTTTTTAATCTTATTTTATGTTCTTCAATTAAATGTTTTGTACTTTCTGCACTTATTTTTTCTTGGGCTTCTGCTCTAGCTTCTATTAATGTTCCTAATATTTTTTCTTGTAAATCTAAACTTGCTTGATATTGTGAATTTATTTGAATTAATTTATTAAATAATAGTATAATTTCATATGTTTTTGCAATTTTAACTTCAATATTATCAGGTGTCGATGCTTCTTTATAATTAATACTGTCTTTAATTTTCCTAATACTTTTTAATAATTCTTCTTCGGTGGGATCACCACCGTATTGGTTTATTTTTTTTAAACTTAAATATTTATTTTTATATTTAAAATATTTTTCTTGAAAAGACATTTATATAATATTATTTAGAAAAAATTGAATAAAGAGATAATTATATTAATTTAATAACTATAAATGGGCGTTCCTGGTTTTTTCCTGTGGTTACATAAAAATTATAAGAAAACATCTTTTGTTTTCAGAAAAGATAAATTAATAATTGAAGATTTAAAATTAATAAAAAAAGAAAATTTAGAAGAAGTTTCTAAAAAAAATGAACTTAATAAAGAAATTTTAGATGAAATAAACAATATCGATTATTTTTTAATAGATACTAATTGTTTAATCCATCCTATGTGTTTCAAAATTTTAGCTGAAAATCCAGATATGGATAATCAAGATAAATTAGAAAATAAAATGATTGATAAAGTTTTAGAATATATTGAAGAAATAACTGAATATGTTAAACCTAAGAAAGGTATTTATATTGCAATTGACGGAGTAGCCCCAGTTGCAAAAATAAAACAACAAAGAAGTCGTAGATTTAAATCAGTTCACGACAAAGATATGTTCAATAATATTCGTAAGAAATACAATAAACCTATTCCAAATGGTTGGAATAATAGTGCAATTACACCTGGCACTGAATTTATGGAAAAATTACATAAAAAAATTGTATCATGGTCTGAAAAACAAAAGATTATTGTAATTTATTCTTCTTGTAATACTCCTTCGGAAGGTGAACATAAGTTATTACAATTTATTAGAAATAATAAAGAGCAATACAAATATGTTTTATATGGTTTAGATGCAGATTTAATTTTCTTAGCATTAAGTACTAATAGCGATTATATCTATTTATTAAGAGAAGCAAATCAAATTAATAAAAATGAACCCGATGAAATATTAAATTATGTTTCTATTAGAATTATGAGAGATAGTATAAAATCAACTTTAGAAAAATATTATGAAAAAAAATTTATAGAAAAAATGGATATACCTAAATTAGATAAAGATAGTTTAATTAGTGATTTCATATTTTTATGTTATTTTTTAGGTAATGATTTTTTACCTCATTTACCTTCTTTAAATATTCATAAAGATGGTATTGAATATTTAATTGAATCATATATTAATGTTTTATTTGATTTACAAACTGATAAAGTAAAATATTTATTGGGAAAGAAAGTTAATAATGAATTTTTAAATAATTTGGTAGGAAAATTGGCTGAAAAAGAAGAATCAATATTGAAAGAATCTTTTGCACAAAAAAAGAGATTTCAAAGATGTGATTCTTCTGATAATTATGAAAAAGAAGTATTTAAAATAGAAAATTTACAATTTAAAGTTAATGATCCAATTCTATTAGGTTCAGATAATCAAGAAGAATGGAGAAGACGCTACTATAAATATTACTTTGGTTGTACTTCAGATGAAAGTATTAATGAATTTTCTAAAAAAATGGTTGAAAACTATTTAATCGGTATAAAGTGGGTTACCAAATACTATTTTGATAAATGCCCATCTTGGGATTGGTATTATCCTTATGAACATCCACCTTTTTTAGGTGATATTAAAAAATTCATATCTGGTATTGATATGAATAAAATAAATTTTAGTGATGGTAAACCTTTGAAACCATTTATGCAATTATTATGTGTTTTACCCCAACAATCTAATTATTTATTACCAGGTAAATTAAGAAGTTTAATGTCTAATCCAAAATCTTCTTTAGCTCATTTATATCCTTTAGATTTCGATCAAGATTTTATAGGAAAAACTAGATATTGGATGGGTATACCATTATTACCAGCTTTGGAAATAGATTTAATTAAATATATATATAATAAATATCAGGATGTTTTGTCAAACGAAGAAAAATTTAGAAATAGACTATGTGATAATTATTTATTTAATAATTTATAAAAAATAATTAATTTATTTGAAAAGTTTAATAAAGTTTTATTATTAATAAAAATATAGAATATTATAATTATGGATAAAAAAGATATTATAATAGAAAAAAAGAAAAATTATAATTTAATTCCAGATAGAATTGAAGATATAAATAAATTATTAAAAAACAAAACTGTTGACTCTATTCTTGATTTTAAATCAAGTTCTGATGATTCAGCATCTAAATCAGAAGATATTAGAGATTTAATGCCAAAGAAATATTTAGATTTCGGAAAAGCTATTTCTGATTTGGGTGGTAAATTACTTTATATTAAAAGTGGTTCTACTGGTCATACTTTTAAGGGAGTTTATCCACCTTTATCCAATGGAGAACCAGATTCTAGAAAAGCCTACGCTGTTAAAATAGTTGCATACCCCAAAAAAGAAAATTATGGAGATATGTATAATATTAAAAGACCTGAGAATGCAGAATTGATGATGATTAAGTTATTATCTCAATTTGTAAAAAATTCTCAAACGCCCCATATTGTTTTACCAATGACAACATTTAATACTTCGATTAAACCATTTTTATCTTTAACTAAAAATAATATTGTTGATAATAAAAAATTTGAACAATTTATTGAACGTCATGAAAAAGGAGAATATTATCAAAATGTTTCCGTTTTAATTTCAGAATGGGCGAATGGTGGAGATCTATTAGATTTTGTTAGAAAAAATTATAAAACATTTAAAGTAAGACACTGGAGAACTATTTTCTTTCAAATTTTATCAGTTTTATCAATCATTCAAAATAAATATCCCAATTTTAGACATAATGATTTGAAAGCAAATAATATTTTGATAAATAGTATTGATATGTCAAAAAACAAATATAAATATATAATCAACAATCAATCATATATTGTTCCTAATATAGGATTTCAAATAAAATTATGGGATTTTGATTTTGCATGTATACCCGGATTAGTAAATAATTCAAAGGTAGAATCAGATTGGACTAAAAAAATAAATATTACTCCTCATCAAAATAGATATTACGATGTACATTATTTTTTTAATACTTTTACTAGAAAGGGATTTTTTAGTGAATTTTGGACTGAACCTGAAATTCCTGATAAAGTTAGAGAATTTGTAAGAAGAGTTGTTCCAGAAAAATATGTATCTGGAAAACAAGTAAGTGATAAGGGTAGAATATTAATAAATGACGAGTATTTAACTCCAGACGAAATATTAAAAAATGATTTATTTTTTAAGATTATGCGAGAAAATCTTAAAGAAAGGGATTCAGATTAAATAAAAATTTTTATTAGGAGTTTTAGAACTCTTCATATTTATTTTCATCTTCATATTCATTATCATATTTATTTTTGATAAAATCTTTTTTATTATCTTCATTTTTAGGTCTTGTAAAATTTTTTAAAAAATTATAATTATTATCCTCTTCATCATCGTCCTCATCATCATCGTCCTCATCATCATCGTCATCTTCGACAATGTTTTGTTTAATTTTTTCTTCTGAAATTTTAGTTGTGTTTTCTTCTGAAAAAATTGGTATTTTAATTTCTGTTTCCGACTGAATATTAGGTATGTTTATAGAAGATTCTTCTTCTGTATTTACTTTATTTGATTTTTTAAAGAATTTATTTAACTTTATTCTGGTAATAGGTGAATAACCATTAAATTCTAAATTCATTTCTATTATTAATATAATTTTACCTATTTCTTTAGAATTTAAACTTAAATTGGCTGATAATCTAAAAGGTTGAATTTCTTTCATGTTTAAATTATCATAATATTTTATCTCATCTAACATTTCAATATTATCAAAAGAAAAATCCCCAGAATTTAAATATTTAGTTAAATAATTTATTAATATTATACAATCAGAATTATTTAAAGGTTTTTCTTCATAATTTGAAGGATTTAATTCATAAAAATTTTTACTTATTGAAACTAATCCTTGAAGAAAATTAAATAATTTTCTCATAACCTTATCATCTTTATGTTGTAGTTCTTTAACATTATAATCTGCATTAAAAATGTATTTGAAATCTTGATCATGAACTATTTCTGGTGTAGTAGAAAAATAATTTCCAATACCCTGAAAAGTTTTACCTGTAAAACCAGACAAACCGGTAAAATCCCCATAATTAAAATTACTAAAATTTTCAACATTATCACCCCATAAATAATCTTTTAATTTTTCATAATATTTTAATAAAACATTTATTATTGAACCTTTAGATAAATAATTTGCTAATACTAACAAAACTACTAATAAAATCAAATTATTTAAAAAATTTCTATCCAAAAAATTTATCATTAATTATTTTAAAATAGAAATTATATTTTAGAATAATTTATTATTTTCGTTTACTAATTTAATTATTCGATTGGTCCAGAAGCATCATATGCTTCCATACTTTCATCAATATCATCATTTATTTCATATTCATCAATATCCATACTTTCAAAGGCTTGTTGAGCATCATAATTATCATCTTTTTCTTTCTCTTTTTTATCTTCTACTTCTTTATTATTTAGTAATTCTTGATAAAATCCAATAACTTTTAAATTATCATCAATATAAGGAGTTTCATTAATTAAAACAAAATCAAATTTCCTTACTTGAGAATTAGAATAAGGTCTATAATATTGATTTAATGAAAATTTAATTAATTTAATAATTAAATGAGATAATTCTGATTGAATACTAATTTGAGAGTTATAATCTAATAATTTATTTAATCCTTGTATTAAAAAGAATATTAATTTACAATCAGAATTATTTAAATAATCTATTACAGATGTATCAAAATAATTTTGACTGATATTAATTTTAATATTTTCAGGTATCTCATTAAAGCCTAAATTATTATTAATATATTTCCAATCTTTAAAAATGGAATCTTCATTATTTTTATTTGAATCTTCTTTTTTATTATTTAAATTAAAATTTTTAATTTTCTTGGTAAATTCATCTATTACACTTTTCTCTTCGGCACCATAAAGACTATTAAACTTACCATTATTACTTATATTATTAATAATTGAAATAACCCTAGATATAATTTGTTTTAAATTACTAATTCTGGTTCTTAAATAATTATTAACTAAAATATTTGATTTTTCTAAAATTTCTTTCATACTTAAATTTTGTAAAGATGAATTTAAATGATAAATATTTACATATTTGTTTTCAATTCCTAATAATAATAATGAATCTCTTACTGATAGATTAACTTTTAATGTTGCATTGGATTTAGTTTTTTTAAATTCTTTATTATTTTCAGAATAACCTAAATATTGAAAGGTAATCGTATCATAATAAACAAAAACATTATTAGCTTTATCTTTATAATATAAAACATCTTTTTTATAATTAGGATGATTTTTATAGGTTTCAATTTTATTATCACTAGATAAAATATAAACTGGTTCTTTTCTAATATTTCCAAAATAATCATGATCTAAGGTATAAATTGTATCTTTTAAATAAATAATTTCATCCTGAATTTTAATTTTATTACCTAAAATTTTTGATAAACGATCAACAAAATCTGATATATAAGAATATATTTTATTATTTGTTTCAGTTTCATATCTTTTATTAAATTTATCAATAATATTTTTTATAGTATTTTCTTCTTCTTCTTTTTTTTCTAAATGTTTCTTCATTTCCTTAATCGCTTCTAAATTATCTTCATATGTCATTTCTTCAATATTCTTTTCCATTTTTTCTAATTCTCTATCATTAAATTTTACAGTTTCTGGATTTTTCCCACATTTTCTACAATTTCCATCGTTTCCTATTTCATGCAATTCTCCAGTTATACAATATTTTTTGGCTAATTTATATAAATTGAATATTTTTAGTTTATGTAAATAATTTTTATTTTCATCTTCTGATGAAGTAGTACGATGGTATAATTTTAATAATTCATTATAAGATTGATTACATAAAGAACAAACTAAATCATTTTTATCAAATTTCCATTTATGAAATTTACCATCCGAACAATTTGTTAATAAATCTAAATTTGTTTTAGCCTGTTTTTTATCAATATATTCCATTTCAGATACTGTAGTATCACATCTTTCATTATTAATTTGTATTAAATCAGTAGTAGTTATATTATTAAAAATTTCTACGCTTAATGATTTTTTTGCAATGAAAGATATTTTTTTTGTTTTTTCATCAAAAGTTACTTTTTTTTGGGATTTTTCTTCGATTCTTTTTAATAATGATACATCATTGAAAACTATTTTTATTTTTTGAGATAATTTATTGATAATAAATTCATATAAATAATTTTTTTCTTTAGCTTTTCCAATTTTATTATCTTCTTCTGGAATTTCATAATTTGCTTCAGTAATAGAATTCATTAAATCAATTAAAGTATTAATTATAGTTTTTTGTACATTTATTCTTGAAGATTGTTTTGCTTTCATTATTTCTTCTTTACTTTTTCCTTCTAAATTTTCATTCCATAACCAGATTCTATTGTTAGTAAAAACACAAGATAAATAATAAATAGTATAACATAACAAAGGAATTTTTTCAATAGGAATTTTTTCTTTTTGATTCAATCTTAAGAAAATATTAGAAAATAATGTTTTCCCTACTTTATCAAAAAAGAAATAATTACAATTCTTATCATCTTTCAAGCTTAAGATTTGCCCTGGATTTATCTCTAAAATAATAAAAAATAATAAATAAGTAATTACATTGTTATATTTAATTAATTTATAATAATCTGTATCAGTTGAACTAGTTAAGAAAATATCATCTTTTAATTCAAAAAAGAATAAATTAGTAAAATCTTTATTAATATTATATTTTTTAGAATATTCTTCTATTCTATTTTTTGGTTGCTTTCTTAAGTATTCTGTATGAAGTAAAATTAAATCAATTACATCTTTAATCAATAATTTTCTTTTTAATCTAATAGTTGGACTAGAACCAATATAAGATATTAAATCAGTTGAATAAGCTATTTTTTCAATATTCTTTTCCAAGTTTCTAATTGTTCTTAAATATTTTGAATATTTTGAAATTTCTTCTAATTTCTGATTTACTGCTATATTAGTTGTCATAAAAGTATCTAATTCTTCGACATATGTTCCTTCATAAATAAATTTCCTAATAGATAATTCTTCATTACAACTTTTACATAAATAATCTCCAGTTTTACTTATTTTAATATATTGTTTAGCAAAATCAACAACTGCTTGAGAAAAATCCTCTGATTTTAATTTTGATAATCTATTTATATTTCTCCATTGTAAATAATGATAACATAAAGGTTCATTATTAATTTTTTCTAATTCTATTTCTTCTTCTTTATCAAAATTTAATTTTATAATATTTTTCTTTTCTTTTTCTATTTTTAATTTGGGTAGTTCAATTATTACATCTCTTTTACCAGGTATCATTTCATCAACATCGTCAATTGTAATTTCTAATTCTTTTAATCTTGTTTTTAATGTTTTTTCAATTAAATAATTTTTAATATTAGGATTTAAATTAAAATCAAAATATCTATTAGCATATCCTAATAAAATATTATCTAAATTCCAATTACTAATTTCTTGAAGAGTTTTTATATAAGATTCATACTTATGTTTTACTAAATCAATATATGTATCATAAATTTGTGAAATCATAATTTTTATATTTTTTATTGAATCATCAACATTAATATCTTCATATTTACCTGCTTTTGGAAAATCTTTTTTTGTGTTAAACATCCAGTAATATAATTTTCGTTTTTTACTATCATCAAATGTTTTACTAATTGTTTTTAAAAAAATATTAAATTTATTTTTATCTTTACCTAAATTATCAATATTGATCATATCTTCAACTTTAAAACAATTTAATGGTATTTGGGAAGGATTCCAAGCAATACCAACAACTGCTAAATCTAGATTATCATGACCTACTCTTAAATCTAGAAACTCATCTTTTTTCTTTTTTAAACTAGTTGAGCGAATAGATTCAATAGTTTTACCTGTTCTTAATTTAAATCCATCTTTAGAAAAATGCTTAAAATTATTAAATGGATATTTCCTCATATTTTCTAGATCAATTAATAAATCTGCATCTCCTGCATTTTCGGACATCTTTAATTTTTGAACTATTTTAATTTCTTCATTATCATTATATAAAACTGCTTTTCTTGGTTCGTAAGAAAGGTGAAATAATTTTTCAGTATCTAATTTTAATTTTGGATTTTTTTCCATCATAGGAGAATAATAATTTCTTACATTTTGTATTTTATTCATTACATATTTAATTTTCGTTGCATCTCTTTCTTTTAATGATTCACTTACTATTGATTCAGTATCATATTTTTCATTATTATCATGAAATCTTAAAAAATCTTCATTAATTGGAACTAATATGCCTTTTGAAAATAAAAAATTTATGAAATCTTTATTCTCTCTTATTATAAAATCTCTTGATTCCCTCATTTCTAATAAATAATCGTAAATTTCATCAGCTAATCCACTTTTTAATTGTTGTAAAGTAAGAAATTTTTGAATTAAAGTAAAATCAATTAATTTTTTTTCATTAGATTGAATAATTTCAATATATATATATTCTCCTTCTACTTGTTCTTCTTGATTTAAGAAATTTACTATTTCATTCTTTTCTTCTTTCAAATAAATTTGCCTAAATATTAATGTTTTCAATATATTATGAAAGTTATCTTTTTGTAAAAAATTTTCAATAATGTAATCTTCTCCTAAATCATTAAATAATTTTAATGTTGAATCAAACTTTAAAGGATTATTAGCAATTACAATTTTAATCTTATCTATTGTCTTACCTATTTGAATTAAAGTTTGTATATTTTTAATATCATTAAAAAAATTAATCATTTTGGAATTATTTTCTGAATTATAGAAATTTGGAATTGAAAAAGTCAAATCTTTTTGATTTTTACTTGATTCGATAATATTTGTAATGAATAGATCTCTTCCACCAGAATAGTAATAAGCAATCCCCAAATAAATATAAAAAGCACAGTATCTCTTTACAGTTCCCAATATATATTCATAATATGATTCATTTTTAATTATATCCATAATTTCTTTCTTTGATACATTTTTTGAAATAAATTCTTTCAAAATTCCTAAAATATCATTTTGATATATAACAAAATTTGTATCTTTATTTAGTTTATCGAATGTTTTTCTTTGAATTAAATATTCATATAATTTATTTAAATATCCATCAAATAAATCGTCTATTTTGTTAATAAACATCTATTATAATATTACTGTGAAAAAATATTATAAAACTTTTTTAATAGAAGTTTTATTTTCTAATTATATTTATATATGTCTAATATTTTTTCAGAAATTTTAAGTGATTCTATCCGTTTAGATTATAGTATGACTGATAAAAAAAATCATAAAAAATTTGTTTCAACATTTTTATCCCAAAATGGAGGATCTTTCAGTAAAAAATCGGTAAACACTGATGACGAAGTTAATCAATTAATTTCTATGTTAACCAGTGATTCAGAAGACAAAAGTAGTTTTAGTGCTAATAGTACTCAAACTGAAGCTTTAGAAAATAGATTAAGAAACATGACCCAAAATGGTGGAGCACCACCTGATGCAGTAAAAGTTAAAGAAGCTTGTGATTTATTAAAAAATGCTGGATACAGTTTTTCGATTAAAGGTCAAGATTGTAATCAATATATTATGTCCAACACTTCTACTAATTTTATGGATCAAATCTCAAATATTTTCACTTCTAAAGTAGCACATAAAAATGAACCCACAACTACTACATCATCTGAAGTTAGATCTTTATTCTTACCAATTGGAAGTTCTGGTAATTCAGAAACAAAATTAAAAGATTCTACTACATCTTCTTCAAAAGTACCCGAAAGATCAATTTTATCTACAACTTCAGTCAAACCTAATACTTCAATATCTGAAATTCCTAAACGTCGCAAAAATCATTTATCTCCTGCACATGCGAAAGGACCTCATTCATTATTAGATGTAGCTACTGGTTTTGCATCTGGTGTAGTAAAAAAAATAACTAATACTATTGGTTTAACACAAGAATCTGGTGTATCTTCATCACTTGAATCATCATCTTCAAATGCTAGTAAATTATTAAGTAATCCTAGTATTACTTCATCATCTAATATGAGAACTTCTAAGATAGAATCATCATCTTCTCCAGCAACAGTTGAACAACAATTAAAAGGAGGAGGTAAAAAATCAAAAAAAAATTCTAAAAAAAATGGGTCCAGGAAAAATAGAAAATAATAATTTATTATAAATTTGTAAAAAATATTTATAATATTTTAAAAAATTATTTTATAGCCTAAATTAATGTTAAGTAAATACTCCAAAACTTTAAATCAAAGTGGATCCGAAGGTGCTTCTGAAGGTCCTGCCGAAGATTATGCTCCCGTTCAAGAGGCTGGTGGTAAAAAAAAGAAGGGATCCAAGAAATCTAAAAAGAGTTCTAAAAAGGGCTCTAAAAAGAGTTCTAAAAAGGGTTCTAAGAAAATGACTGGTGGTGCCAAAAAGAAGGGTTCTAAGAAATCCTCCAAGAAGGGTTCCAAGAAATCCTCCAAGAAGGGTTCCAAGAAATCTTCTAAAAAAGGATCCAAAAAGGGTTCTAAGAAAATGACTGGTGGTGCCAAAAAGAAAGGCTCCAAGAAATCTTCTAAAAAGGGTTCCAAGAAAGGTTCCAAAAAGGGATCCAAAAAGGGATCCAAGAAAATGACTGGTGGTGCCAAAAAAAAGGGTTCTAAGAAATCCTCTAAAAAGGGATCCAAGAAAGGCTCTAAAAAGGGATCCAAGAAAATGACTGGTGGTGCTAAAAAAAAGGGTTCTAAGAAATCCTCTAAAAAGGGTTCCAAAAAATCCTCCAAAAAAGGCTCTAAGAAAATGACTGGGGGTGCCAAAAAGAAGGGTTCTAAGAAATCCTCTAAAAAGGGTTCTAAGAAATCTTCTAAAAAAGGATCCAAAAAATCCTCCAAAAAGGGTTCTAAGAAAATGACTGGTGGTGGTAAAAAGAAGGGTTCTAAAAAATCCTCTAAAAAGGGTTCTAAGAAATCTTCTAAAAAAGGATCCAAAAAAATGACCGGTGGTGCAAAAAAAAAACGCTCAACTAAGAGTAAAAAATTAAGTGGCGGCGCAAATGCTGGCTTTGAAGCCTTTTTAGAATTAAAATCAAAAATTGCTAAAGATTTAGGTATCCCTAATAGTCCTGCTGCAGGAAAAGTAGCAGGTGCTGTTCAAAAAGAAATCAAAGAAAAAAATATGGGCTCAGATGGAAAACCCACTATCTCTTCTGTAGAAGTTTCTAAAAAAGCATATGATTTATTTAAATCTAATATGGAAAAATATAAAAAAATATTATAAGTTATAAATAATTAATTAAATTAATTATTTATTATTTTAGGAAATCAATTTGCTTATCTTTTAAGATATTGATTTGTTTACCGTCGTCTAATATTTCTAAGACTTGGGCTTTTCTTTCTTGAGAACGTTCGTTATTTTGAAGATAAAAAGTATCAAATTGATCAAATGCCTTTGATGAACCATAATCAGTTAACCAGATTCTTCCATTGCAAGCATTAGTTATTCCTGAATTAGTTTGGGGGGTATGTCCAATAAACATTCTATCTATTTTGTAATATTTTTTTAATTCACCCATTAAATGATCACAAGAATCATTACTTTTTAATTTTGATCCATAAACTCTATTCCATAATGGTGAATAATCAGATGAATCTAAAAGTTCTTGATGATCAATATTTGCATTTAATTTATCCCATAAAAATAAAGACATAATTTGATTCATATCTTCTACACCATATTTTTTGGCAATTTTAGGAACTACACCAGCGTGTACAAATAAATTTGAACCAATTATTAAAGACAATTGTCTAGTACAACCTAAAAAATTAGCAATTGGATTTCCAGGAGAAAAAGCCCATTTTCTTGCTTCCATACCATCTTGAATTATACTTCCGTCAGGTTTTTTATACTTTTCAAATGATTTTATATTTTCATAAGATACATATCTCATATCTGATTTTACATTCATTAATTCATGATTACCAATAATAGAGTAAACAGCTCCTCCTACTAATTGAGCTTGAGAATGTAAATTAGTAAATAAATTTAATATGTCTAAATCTTTAGCTTCATCATTAGCCGTAGCTTGTGGTAAAGCACATGAAATACCTGAAAATCTACATCTATCTATTTGATCTCCTACCTGAACAACTATAGTTTCACCACCTATCCATTTATAAGAATCCTCTTCGCCTTTCACTTTAATTACTTTAATTACTTTAGCTATTACTAAAGATTTAATCGTCATATCCCAATCACCATGTAAGTCACCAATCACAATAATTCTTTTAACTGGTGGTAAAATACTAGGATATTGTTTAAAATCATTACATTTTTCTTTATAAATTAATTCCCAATTTTTCTTATCCATTAAATAATAATAGAAAAAAAAAATTTATTTTTAAATTAAAGCATATTCACCATTTTGATAGCCTTGAAATGAATATGGATCTTTGCAAGAACCAGTTGATACATCTTCATTATTATTATTTTGAAATCTTTCTATCTTTTTTTTATTTTTTTTAAAATTAACTGGTGCAAAATTTTCGAATCCTAATATTATATCTATTATATCCTCATCATCTTCATCATTATCATCATCGTCTTCATTAGAATTTTGTAATACTATTTTAATATTTTGTTCAGATTCTGGCATAACAATATTTTCCTTCTCGTTATCTTCACGGAATTCTTTTTGATCTTCTTCGTTTTCTTCTTCTTGAATAATCATCCTGGGATTTGGTGCAGATTTGCTTCTAGGTATAGATTCTGATACGGATGTTGGTATAGAAACATTTATTGGCATATATTCTGACATTGCCATTGGCATAGGCATAGATTTTGGCATAGATTCTGGTATAGATTCTGGTATAAATTCTGGTATAAATTCTGGTATAGATTCTGCTACAGGTATAGAAACAGTTATTGGTATGGATTCTGGTACAGATGTTGGTATAGATACAGATGTTGGTATAGAAACAGTTATTGGCATAGATTCGCTTGAAGGATATTTGGAATCATGGGAGGTTTGTTTAGAATCATGGGAGGTTTGTTTAGAATCATGGGAGGTTTGT
>Ga0214923_10000312_pt1 | contig 74006 bp, 68 predicted proteins | sample LL1510_MetaG_FD_177993 | JGI IMG/M metagenome (GOLD analysis project Ga0214923, IMG submission 177993) | Freshwater microbial communities from Lake Lanier, Atlanta, Georgia, United States - LL-1510 | ecosystem: Environmental > Aquatic > Freshwater > Lake | place: USA: Georgia | collected...
TATTATATTCATGATGCAATTCTTTATTAAATGTTGATTGAATTGATAAAATATCAAAAGCAGGACAATTTTGTATAATTTGTTTCAAGTCTTTAGAAAAGAAGATAGTATTATTTAATATAAAATCATCTTCACAAATTAGGAAATAATTTCCTTCTGTATTTTTAAGAAAAGTTATAGCTTTTAGATGTGATAATAAACAAGCGAATTCATATATAGAAATATTTCTTTCAAAAGTTAATTTAGGTAAAATTAATTTAGAACCATCAATTGCAGATATTCTTTCATTTGGAATCTGTATATTTTTAAGAATATTTTTAGTATTAGTTTTTCTATGTGTGGAACTATCTAAATTAATCCACAAAATTTTATCAATAAAATTTATTTTAGAGTAATCAATAATAAAATTAGTATGTATAATTGGATTAAAAAAATTATAAATATATTGTTGATTATTAGTTTTAATAAGATAACTAATTTTTTCTTTATTAGATGCAAAAGTATTTAGAACGTCTTTTAGATAATAAAATTTAATTTTAAAAGAAGAATCATCATTAAATATTGGTATAAAAAGTGAGAAAAAAGATATATTATTTTTTGATATATATACTCTTGATTTATTTTTCAATAATATTTTTTTATTTTTTTTTTCCAAAAATAATATTTTTTTATTTTTTGTTTCCAAAAATATTATTTTAATATTTTTTATTTTAATTAGAAAATAATGCAAATCAGTAAAATCGTTAAATTTAATATAATAATTATAATTATTAAGTTGTGTATTATTCATACTTGTAAAAGTATAAGTATTATTTTTTTTTTTATAAAATAAATTTTTTGTTATAATATGCATAATTATAATAAATAGAATAAAATTTTTTTAGTATTATTACCTGTATAAACTAAATAAAATACTTTACTATCATCTTTAATTTCATAAGTTATAGTATTATTATTTTCTAGTTTTTTTCCAAAATAAATTATTTCAATATTATTATTTATTTTAGTAATATTATCAATTTTTAGAATATCATTATTAGAAATAATTTGAAAAGGTTTTAGTTCCTTTGAAATAAGAGAATAATTTATAGTTGAAAAATTTCCATAAGGATAAAGTAGTGAAGTATTATTGCAATCCCATTTAATCATTTCTTTATAAATTATATTATTATTTGTTTTATTGGAATGTAATACTTTTACTACGCCTTTGCCAAAAGATATTTTATTTTTAAGATAATTAAGTAAATTACTCATATTTGTTATATAGGTTATATATAATAAATAATATTTATCAATTTTTATACAAATAATATTTTTTTATAATATGTAAATTATACTTTATCAACCAATAAAATTAATTTATATTATAATAATTTAGAGAAGGTGGAGAATAAATATTATACTAAAGATGAAGTCGCTCTACATAACAATGATAAAGATTGTTGGATTATTATTAATAATAGAGTATATAATATAACAGATTATTTAGATAAACATAGAGGTGGTAAAATGTTATTATTACACTATGGAGGAAAAGATGCTACTGAAGAGTTTAACAGATTAAATCACACAAAAAAAGCGCAAAAAATATTAGAAAGCTATTATATTGGAGATTTAGAAGAAGAAATAAAAAGTTGTGTGTATGGTTGTATTATTTTTTAATTAAGATTTTGTAATTTTTTTTGTTTTAATTTATATTTTATTTTACCTATAAATTTAAGTGTAAGTAGAGTTGTTGATAATTTATAATTAGTGATTAAAAGTTGCACTTTGAAGGAACATAGTGAAGAAAATACATTTTCGTAATTAGAATAAAATATTTCAAGATCTTGTAAATTTTTAATATTATTAAGATCATCTTTAGCTTGAGAAAGTTTATTAGCAGAAACAAAACGATAATTATCTATGTCAATCAACATACATAATTCATTAAAATTTTTTGATGAAAGAAACATCGCTATAATAGTAAAAGAAAAAAAATTTAATTATTTTTAATTATATAAACTAATAATATATATTATGGATAAATTGATATATCTTATATTAAATAAAAAAAATGATATAGATGAAAACTATAATCTTAATATTATATTAAATAATAAAATTAATTATGTTTTAGTTGATACAAAAAATACTGAAAAATCACATTATGATAAAAAAGATAAAACTGTATATGTTAAAAATAAAAAAGATAAATTAAAATACAGTTTATATTGGATATATAAACAAAAAAAATATGAATATGTCTATGTTATAAATGATAATGATGATATTTTAGATATTTTTTCTGATGAATTTACTAATTATAAATTTTATACGGATAAATTTAAGAAAGATAAAAAAATATTATATCCGGTTAGTAATTATTTAATAGATAAAAAATGTTTAAAAATATTATTATCATCAATAGACAAAATTAAAATTACAAATAAAGAAATTAGCAAATTGTTTAGAGAATATAAAATATATTTAAATAAAATCTATAAAAATAATACAGAAAAAATAGAAAATAATAATACAGAAAAAATAGAAAATAATTTAGAAATAGAAGATAAAAACATAGAATTAAAAAATACTAAAATTTTATATTTAGTATTGTGTTGTGATAATAAACCAATATATATTAATAATCAAAAGAGAATAATAGAAATGTTAGAAAATGCTAAAGTTAATTATTTACTATTAAAAGCTAATGCAGAAACCATAATATATAAAGAAGAAAATAAAACATTATTTGTAGATGTTATAGATGTATATGAAAATTTACCTATGAAGATATATAAAGGATATAAATGGGTGTATAATAATACTGATTATGATTATGTATATAAAATAGATGATAATTTTGTTTTTACAGAAAAAAATAAAATACCAACTAACCTTTATGATTATTATGGTAATTATTTAGTTAAAAATTTAGATAGAAAATGGCATTTTGGAAAATGTAGTAATAATGAATTAAATAATTTAGAATATAAAGGTGAATTAATAACACATTTTGCTGCTGGTGGATTTGGTTATATATTATCAAGAAAGTGTTTAGCAATATTAATAAAAAATAAAGAAATGTTTTATGATAAAAATGAAATTTATGAAGATAAAATAGTTGGTGATATATTATATAAAAATAAAATTTATGCAAATAATATAAAATACAAACCAATTAATAAAAATATAGTATATAAATCAATTAATAATAAACAAAATACATCTTTAGTTTTATATAATTTAAAAAAAGATGTATTTAATTTAAATCTTAATGAAAAGTTGAATAATGATATATTCATATTAAATTCATTAAATTTATTAATGAATAAGTTTGAAAAAAAAAATAATCAATCAAATATCATAATATCATTATCGGTAATTCCACCAAGATTTATAAATAAAGAATTTATATTAGTAATTGATTCACTATACAATCAAATATTAAAACCTGATAAAATAGTTATTAATATTTGTCATGAATATAGAAGAAATTTTGAATATAATAAGAATAAATTTGATAAATATAAAAAATATTTATTAAAAAAATATGATAATTTAATTATTAATTATACTATAGATTATGGACCTATAACAAAATTTCTTGGATTATATAATATTGTTAATAATTTTTCAGAAGAAAGTATAATTATATGTTTAGATGATGATTGGATAATGGATAATAAATTAACATATTATTATTCTTTAATATATCAATTATATAATTCTGATTGTGTATTTATAGATGAAAGAGATATGATTATATGGAATAAAAAGCATTTTTCTAATATGGATATTCAAAAAAAAGAAAATATATTTTTTGATAATTATCAAAATTTTGTATATGGATGGTTATCTTTTTCTTTTAAATTAAAACACATTAGTGAATTATATAATTTTTATAATAAAATAATTATAATAGATCAAAATATTATAAATCACGATGATTTAATATTAACATTATTTTATAAAACTATGAATTTATATGCATGTGGTATTAATATAATTTTTAATAATTTAAAAAGATTAAAATTAGATGATTTAGATGCTTTAAGAACTAATGCATGGACTTTAAGAAATAATTTAGAAATTAAATTTTTAGAGATTTATAATATTAAATATATCATTAGAAATAATCATGTATATATAGAAAATTCAATAGAAAATAAAAGTAAATTAATAGTAAATAAAAAAATAAGTAAAAGAAATTTATTATTAAATATAGAAAATATTACTATTGATCCATCTAAAAATAATTTTCAATATAGACAAATAGATATTAAATATTTTAATGAAAAAATATTTATTTTGACCTTAACAATATTTGAAGATTTAATAAAAGATAAAGAAAATTATATTATAGTAATTAATAATAATAATTATGAAATTACTTTAACAAATAATAAATTTTCTAAAAAATATAGTTTTTTTATTTTAAATAAATTTAAATTAAATAAGATTAATTATAATAATCATAATAATTTAAGTATAATTCAAACAAAAGAAAATAATAATTTTAGTTTATACAATTTTTATGCTACACAAACTATTTTAAATAATTTACCAGAATTCGAATATAAATTTTTTGATAATAATGATAGAATAGAATTTTTAAATAATTATAATCCTCTAATAACTATTTTTTATAATAAATTAAATGTTGGTGCATATAAAGCAGATTTATTTAGAGCACTTTATATATATTTAAATGGAGGTATTTATTTTGATTGTAAAAATATATTATTTAAACCAATATATGATTTAATTAAAAAAGAAAATTGTTTTTGTAAAGATTTTAATGAATGTATATGTAATGGTTTTTTTTATTGTAATAAACGTGAAGAAGAAATATATAATTATATTTCTGATATGATTCAAAATATATTTTTTAATTATTATACAGATAATTTTTTAGGTATAACTGGACCTAAATTATTTGGTAAATTTATAAAAAACAATATTGAATTAATAAATAAAATTCCATATGAACCTGAATGGAAATTATCATATATTACTGATAAAAATAATAATATTATTATTAAAAATTCATATAATGGTTATTATGAAGAAAATAATTATTTACAAACAGAACATTATAGTATAAAATGGAATAATAAAAATGTTTATTTAGAAACACAAATTGATTATAATAAAATAAATTTTATTAAACATGTAGTATGGATCAATTTAGATAGATCTACTGAAAGAAAAGAATATATGGAAAAGATGTTATCTAATTTAAATATTCCACATACACGTATATCAGCTGTTGATGGTAGAGAAGAACCAGTTAGAGAATATATTAATCCTCATGAAACATCAATTACTAATTATGAAATAGCATGTTCTCTTTCTCATATTAAATCTATTAGTTATCTATACGAATTAGAAAATACAACATATAATAATGGTGAAAATAATTATTACATAGTTTGTGAAGATGATATTTCTTTAGATACATTAAATTTATTTAATTATGATTTAAGTAAGATAATTAATGATTATCCAGATTTTGACATTTTATTAATTAGTAAAATATATCATAAAGAACTTGATTCAAAATATACTGATTGGAACATAGAATTTAATAAAGGAGGGGATAATCATATAGCTGGCACAGCGTGTTATATAATCAGTAGCGAAGGTATAAAAAAATCAATTAATAATTTTATTTATAAAGAAAATAAATTTACTATAAATAAATCTGTAGAAGTAGCAGATATAATGATGTATAGATATTTAAGAACCTATGTATTTAAATATAATTTTATAGGAACATTAGATAATAATTCTACAATTCACAACAACCATATAAATTGGCATAAAAAATGTTCTGAAATTCAAAATATGATTACTATAAAAAATAATATAGTAATTTAATTATTTTTATATAAATAATATTATAATGATTCGTATAAAATTTATTAATTTTTGGGAAGATTTTGGTAATGTAGATAATTATATTACATATTTATTACGAATTAATAATATTTGTTATGAAGTAGTAGAAGATAATATTGAATATTTATTTATTGGATGTTTTATTCATACAAAAGACCATGTCAATATAATTAAATCTTATCCCTCAAAAACAAAAAAAATATTATTTATTAGTGAAGCTCTTGAAATATTTTATCATTTGACATTTAAACTTTTTAATGAAAATATATTTGATTATGTATTTGGTTCAATTTATAATAAATTTGAAAATTATAAACAAATACATTATAAATTACCATTTTATATAATGTACTTTGATTATAAAAATGCTAATTTTTATAATGATGTAAATCAATATGTATTAAATCAAGATATTACTTATAAAAAAAAAATTTGTATTATAAATTCCCATGATATTAAAAATTCAAGAACACCTATTTATAAATCATTTATTAGGAAGGGAGTAGATATTGTATGTCCTGGTAAATTATTTAATAATGCTTCAAATGAAGAACTTAATTCTATAGGAAAACAAGAATATTTAAAAAGATTTATTTTTAATATATGTCCTGAAAATACAAAAACATTACCAAATGGTTATATAACTGAAAAATTATTAGAATGTTGTAAATCAGGTTGTATACCAATTTATTGTGGAAGTTTTGATGATATTGATGAAAAAATATTTAATAAAAATAGAATTATATTTTATGATTATGAATCAGAAGAATCAATAAATAATTGTAGTTCAAAAGTTATAGAGCTATTAAATGATAAAGAAAAATTAGAAACTTTCTATAAACAACCTCCTTTTATGGATACTGCTTATGATACATTAATAAACCTTGAAAATAATTTTTTTAATATTTTTAAATAATATTATTTATATATATATATATATATATGGGTGATAATTTTTATATTGGTTCTTGTCGTTACCAATATTTATTTAATAAATATTTTCCTCCAAGATTACATACAACTAAAGAAATTATAAATTTTTTAAATAATTATAATAATATTGATTTAAATATGCAAGATATTCTTTATATTTATGGAGATTCAATACACGGTAGTGTAATAAATGAAACTCAACAATTTTTAAATAATCCGCATATTTTATTTAATAATAACAAATTTTTTTTAGAAATATCAAGTAAAAAATATTTTTGGAATATAAATAATAGTCAAATTTATAATTATTTTGTAGTAAATATTATGAATAGAAATAAAGAAGATTTAGAATTAATTATTCAAGATGAAAATGAAATTAATGAAGATATTAAAATTATTAATGAATTAATTATTAATAATTTTAATTGTAAACAAATATATATTATTTCTCATGTTAATTTACCATTAAAAGAATTAAATACATTTATAAGTACAAGAAATGAACTTGTAATAATTTTAAATAAAGTTTGTAAAAATTATAATATAAAATTTATTGATATTGGTAAAAAAATATTAAAATTAGATTATAAAATATATATGGAAGATGTTTTATCTGATTCTACACATTATAATAATCATATTTATAGCAATATTATAAAAAAATATTTGTAATTTTGTTATAATTATTATATAAGTTATAATTAATAAATATTCTAATGGAAAATACAGTTACTATAGTTACTTGTTATTATAAAATTCCATCCAAAAGAACTCATGATACTTATGATATGTATATTAAAAATTTTTTAGGTAATCTTTCTACACATTGTTTTTTAATTATTTTTACTTCTCAAGATCTTGTTAGTTATTTAAAAAGTTATTTAAATGAAAATATTATTAATAATATTTTTTTTATAATAAAAGAATTTGAAGACATTGAAATAAATAAAAAATACAAACATATTTGGGAAAATCAATATATGATTGACTCGCAAAAAAATATTAGAACAAAAGAATGTTATATTATATGGAATTCAAAACTTAATTTTGTTAAAGAATCTATTGAAAAAAATCCATTTAATTCTAATAAATTTATTTGGCTTGATATTGGTTGTATAAGAGAAAATTTTTATACTAATTTCTTACAAAATTTTCCAAAATATGAAAATATATCTTCTAATAAAGTAGATGTTGTTTTAATAGAAAATTTTAATAATTTAGAACAACAATTTTTTCAAGATGAAATACATTTAGGAGGATTATTTGGTTCAAGTGCTACAAAATTATTAGAATTTCATAAATTATTTTATGAATATTTTGATATTTATTTAAATAATAATAGATTTATTGGTTGCGATCAACAAATAATATCATCTGTTTATATTGCTAATAAAGATTTATTTAATATTATTAATCCATATCAAGATAATATAAACGAAAATAATAAATTAATAATTTATAAACAAATAGATCCTTGGTTTTATTTTTTACATTATTATTCTTATTAAATTATTCTTATTAAATTATTGTAATTTATTATATAATATGGTACTAAATATCTATTATTTTATAATCCATATATAAACTAGAAAAATTGTATTTACATGTTAATAAATTGGTATTTAAAAATATATTAGGACATATAATAATTTTATTTGGATTATTTATTATATATGCTCCCCACCATGCAAATGTAGAATTACTAATAATTCCACCTAAATAACAATTTTTTATAATATCTAATGTTTTAATATCATCATATTCATTACTTCCAATATATGATATATTTTCTTTAGGTAAAAAACTTATAAATTTAAATGTTTTAGCTTTTTCAATATCATCACTTATTATCATAAAATTTATATCATTTAAATTACGAATTGTTGATAAATAATTTATTGCTTTTAAATAATAATTTTCTAAATCAATTCCATGTAATTGTGATAATAAAAAATCTGTTAATCTTATGTGTATAAAAAATTTATTATTAATTTGTAATAATTCTTTTATATCAAAAAAATCTAATAAAATTTCATTTCGATATTCATTAAAATTATTTGCATTTTGTAACCAACCATTGATAAATATATTTTCATTTTTATCAATTTCTTCTTCATTTAAATTACTATTAACATCATCATCTAGGTTATATCTATTTTTAAAATTTATGTTATTAATTTCTCCTAATTCAATTTTATTAAAAAAAATATTAAAATATTTAGAATTTATTAAATGACTTGGTAAAATTAATTTTAAATTATTTTTTTTAGCAAAAGCCCATACAGAAATAATTTCAAAAAAATAATTTCCGAGTCCTCCAACTAAATTAACAGATATTATATTCATATAAATTTATCTATATAAATATTTTTTTATAAATATATTTATATATGGATAAATATGACAAAGTTAATTCATTTTTATTAGAAAAAGATAAATTTCTTTTTTTTGATATATTTACAAGAAATAATGAATTAATTCTTATATGTCCTATCTATTCTGATTTTAATATAAATTATGATAATATTAAAATAATATTTAATAATAAAAAATTAAAAGATAAAAAAAATATTACATATATTGAAAAATATAATATACCTATTGTTGTTATTATTTTTATAATTAATAACGTACATATTGATGATATTAATAATATTACAATTCAATATAATCAAATTGAAACAAATTTAAAACTTAAATATGAAAATTTTATTACTAAATATGAACTTGCTTTAACAACATTATTTAAAGATGATTATGAATTAATTAATATATTTTATCCATATTATATAAATCAAGGAATTCAACATTTTTATATGTATTATAATGGAATATTAACTGATGAAATAAAAACTTTATATAATAAAAATAATATTACATTAATTGAATGGAATTTTATTTATTGGAATAATACAGAACTACATAATCATCATGCACAATCAGGACAAATACATCATGCGCTTTATAAATATGGAAAAGTTTTATCAAAATATTTAATTTTTAATGATTTAGATGAATATATGTATAATCCAAATAATAAAATCATTGATTTAGTTTTACAAAATAATGTAGATACTTTTGTTTTTTCTAATTATTGGTGTATTACTCTTGATAATAAAATTCCTAATGTTTTTCCAAAAACATTTTATAAAAATTCTTTTGAAAATATACCTTACGATCGAAGTAAATGTATCCATAAAACTAATTCTCATGATTCTGTAAATATTCATCAACCTAGAGATGAGTATATTAAAAATATATCAATTCATAATAATAATAATATTTTTTATCATTTTAGTAATTGGTCTAATATAAATAATAATAGAAATATGCTTACAGATCCAATAATTGTAACAATTGATGATGATATATATGATATGTTAACTAAATTTGTAGAATAAATTATAAAAAATTAATTGATAAATTTTTACAATTTAAAAATATTTTTGAAAATTCATAATTTACACATATAAATAATATTATAGTTGCTTAATAATTGGATATTGATTTAACTCATAAATTTTTTTATTATATCTTTTATATTTTTATAAAAATTATTATCAATTTCTATTATTATTTTTTTTTCATCATTAAAATAATAATTTCCTATTTTATTTTCTTCAAAAATTACCTTATTAATTAATTTTTTATTAATAATTTTTAAAAAACATTTTAAATTATTTTTATCTTCGCAAAAATTTATTATTATATCAGCATTATTCTTTTGATTTTTTATATATTCTTCATAATCTTTTTCTCTTATATTTATTTGTTTTAATACTTTTTCTATACTATAACCTCTTTCTTCAACATCTCTTTTTATTTTCCATTTTTTTATTAATTCTCTATCAGTATCCATAAATATTTTTAAATCAATTATTTCATTAACATTTATATTATATAATGTATGTAATCCACATAAAATAACATTATTTTTTGATTCTATTTTTTCTTCTTGTGTAAATTTACCTGTATCATGATTATAATCAACACTATATATTTCACTTCCTATTTTTAAATTATAAACATCTTTACTCATCTTTTCTAAATTATTTGCTTCAGGATTCAAATGAGTAAATTGTAAATAGTTTTCATTACCTCTTTCCCATTTATGATATCTATCTGTTTCTAATTTCAAATAACTATCCTTTTCAAATAATTCAGATAATTCATTTAATAAGGTTGTTTTCCCTGAACCAGAATCACCAGCTATAGCAATTATATTACATCTTGATAATATTAATTTATAACTAATATCAATTTCTTCATAATCAATATTATATTTTTTAAAATAATTGTATAATATTATCTCTAAATAATCATTATTTTTATCAATATATTCATCTAAAAAAACTAATTTTTTTAATAAATCATAATTTTTACAAATAATTATATTATCATTACATTTGTTTGTAATATCTTTTGTATATTGATTATATCTTTTATTAGATACATAAATCTTATTATTGGATGTTATTAAATCTAAAAATTCTGTAAAATTAAATATAAAATCACTCCTTATTAATATATATATATTAAACTCTTCAAACTTATTAATTATATTAATCATATTAATAATTTTTTGTGTATAATTTTTTAAATTTCTAAATTCAGAATTATAAAAATCATTAATAAGCAATAATTTTATAATTTTTGAATTTGATATAATATTATTTATGTTAAAATTATAACTATATTCTTTTTCATATTCTTTATAATTATTTGTTAAACAAATGTAATAGTTTATTTGATGTTCATAAAATAATTCTTCAATATTTTTTAATACTAAATCTATACATCGTGGTTGACCGCATATTATAAAACATATTTTCATTCTTATAATTTATTCATATATTTTATTTTTTTCTATTATACTTTTCAATTTATCAATATTTACAATATAAGGACTATTTAACCCCTTATCTAATAATTCTAATTCATTCTCATAAAAACGTTCATTATTATATGTTATATTATTATTAAATCCTGCTACATCATTTTGTGATATATTTAAACTGTATTTTCCATTACTAAATCCATTTATTTCACCTATTTTGTTATAATATTGTGAAACTTCTTTTTTTATTTTGGCTCTACAAAATAAAGGTATATTATTTTTTTCTTTATATGTTTTAACATCATTAAAATATTCTATATCACTACCTTCCATACTATATTTAAATCTATAATTAATATCCAAAAAATATGGTGTTACTAATACTATTGATTTTGTTGATTTATCCGAAAATAAAAGATTAGCAATTCCTCCTCCGATACTGCCAATTATCATTTCTGCTTTTGAAAATAAATTTATTTTTTCATCAGTTGTTAAATTTTCAGCAAATATCTCTGTAAAACCTAATTTTTTTAATTCTTCAACTAATAAATCTTCATTCGTCATCTTTCTCCTTGTAGTATAATCAGTTCCTATATTTGATCTATCATTGTTTATCCAAGTTCTTCTAGATATATATACTAATTTTGGTGTTTTTTCATTATATGATAATCTGTTTTTTAAACTTTCATATAATTCATATATTTCTTTTCTTGGTGGATTATTTGAAAATCCTCCATGTGTTAACGAACTTGATATATACATATTTTTGTAAATATATTTATCATCATGTATTAACCAATCTTTTTTATTTACAAATTTTTCTAATAATTCTTCATTAAATTTATAAAACTCTTTTTTAAACTTATTTGGATAATTTATTAATAATTTTAATTCTGGTTTTTCTTTTTTTAATTCTAAAAATGTATATAAATATGGTATAGTATCGTATAAATAATGATAGTAGTTATCAAAATTATATATGAAAAAAAATATCTCTTCAATGATTTCTTTATGTTTATCTTCATTTTCTATATCTTTATCTAAATCATATATATTATTATCATAAAATGAATCTTTATTCAATGACATTACTTTTTCATCATATGGAGAAAATAAATTACTATTATCATATATTAATACATTAGGATAGAATGAATTTCTACCAACAAGTACGCATTTCTCTATATAACTATAACCAATATCTCTTTCAGTATTATCTTTATCTTTAATAATTTTATAATTTAATTTTTTAAATGAAAATATATTCATATTATTATACTATTATAATAATAAAGACTATTAAACTAACTATTTTTTCTATATTTTTCTTGTTCCATATTTTGGATATAATTATTATCAATACTAATTAAATTTTCATAATCATCACATAAATCTATATATTTATCCATAGTTTCTATCATACAATATAATTTACTTAGTGTTTCTCCTATTAAAATATATTTATTATTATAAATTATCAAATCAGGAATATTAACAAAATTAATTATATCTTCTAAATTTTCTATCTTGTAAATTTTCTGAAAATATACTGCTATATCTGGAAAACAATATTTAATATCATTATCAATATAAGTATTATGTTTATTATTTATATTTTTATAATATCTACATACAATTGATTTATTAAATTTATGATATATTAATTCATTAATATTAAATGTTATTATTTCTTCTGTATATTTATGATATAATAAATTATTAAAATAATCAAATACTCTTTTATACAAATTTATTATTTCTGATAAATTATTATTAGTTATAATTAAACCATGATTTTTTAAAAAATATAAATCTACATTTTCATCATACTCTTCATATATTTTTTGAGCTAGTATTAAACCAGGGGCATAGTAATCTATTATTTTGTGTTTTAGATCTAAACCATTTAAAATATCTACTTTATTACAACATAAAAATTTATTTGATAATGTAAAATGAATATGTACTGTATATTTTTTCATAAAACAGTGAAAATATGTTTCCATTGATGGAACTTTATATCCAAAAACTTTGGTTGTTGCTAGTGGTATTGTTGAATTAGTTTTTAATAAATTTAAACAACCATTATTATCTACTATACAAAAACTATTATTTTTATCCATATTACCTAAAATAGCTCCTGATGATTTAATCAATAATAAATTATTGTTTGGTGTTTGTGTTTTTATAGATATATTACCACCTTGTCCTTGAATATTAATTATTGACTGACCGAATAATTTACTTGCAAATATTAATTCATTTTCCGTTTGTGTATATTCCATATAAAATATAATTAATTCATTATAATTACTAAATTGAAAAAACTTTTTATTATCTATATTAATACTCTTAATATCTTTTTTAAACATAAATGGTATTAATCCTAGTTTTAATGCTGGTTCAATATCATGTTCGTAATTATCACCTATCATTAATATATTTTCAGCTGGAATTTTCATTTTATTAATTATAGAATGAAACATAGAAATATGTGGTTTCTCATAACCATTTTCATCACTTGTTTGGATATAATCTATGTAACTTATTAAATTTAATTTTAATAATTTATCATATTGTTGTTTAAAATTATTATTTGATAATATACCAATTTTTATATTATCTTGTTTTAAAAATTTTAATAAATCTTCAATGTTTGGATATATAGATACAAGTAAATTCTTATCAAACTCGTCATTATATATTTGTAATATATTATATAGTTTATCAAGAGGAATATTAAGACTTTCTAATAATCTTTTAAAATATATATTTTTGTTAAATTTATTACAATAATTATTTGATTGCTTAATATCGATGTTAATTTTTTCATAAACATCTTTTACATTTTCTTTTATAAAATTTTCTTCAATATGAATAAATACTTTAGACAATGAATTTTTATTACAAATATTATAATCATATATTGTATTATCAAAATCAAAAATAACTCCCAATATCATTATATTTTATTATCTAATATTAAACTTTTATTTTTATATCCATTCATAAATATTATATTCTTTACAACATATAGCATCAGGTATTATATCATTGTCAATTAAATATTGTCTATATATTGGTATTTTTTCAGATTGCCCTTGTAATTCAGGTGATACAATACATATCTTTTTATTTAATAATTTAATTCTTTCATGTATTTCTTTATTTAGTGGCAGGATAGTAAAACAATCAATCCATATCCAACTAATTAAATCTTTAATATTTTCAGTAAATTCTAAACATTCATATTCTGAATATCTTGAAGCTATTTTATTATTATTAAATATTTTATTTAATAAATTTATCATTGGAAATGATGAATCTAAAAAGAAATAATTATTAATATTATACTTTTCTAAAAGTTTTAAACATTCTAATTCAACTCTTTCTGATTTAATATTTAGGATTAGAGTATTATGTTTATAATTTTGTAAATAACTTTCAAAATTTTCTCCTTCTACAAATGGATCATGAGCTAGTATTAATTCACCAGTTTTATGGTCGTCTCTTATATCTAATTCTACACCAAAATTAACATCTATATTTTTTAGTTCTTCTAATTTATTTATTCTATGACATATTAATAAAGTATTACATACTAACTTATTATTAATTTCAATTTCTTCATCATTAATTATTTTAAAATATTTTTTATTTGGATTTTGTTTTATTAATTCTATAACTTCATTTATTCTTTCTTTTTCAATTATAAAATTATTCTTATTATCTTTTAAAATTATTTTATACATTATTAATATATCTAATATAAAAAGATGTTTAAAATATAAAAAATATATATTTTTATATACTATGGATAAATTAGCAGAAATTTGTAATAATAACCCTAAGAATATGCCATCTGTTGATGTTTATTCTCATTTTAATAATTTTATTTTTTCTAATGATACAAAACTATTAGGAAAACTCTTACATAGATATGATTTTTTTAATAAAACAAAAGATTTACCAGGAGATATTGTAGAGCTTGGAGTTTTTAAAGGTTCTGGTATTGCAACCTTCTCTAAATTTCTTGATATATATTGTCCTAATTCAAATAAAAAAGTTATTGGGTTTGATATTTTTGATCCAGGTAATTCTGATGACATCTTAAATAAAGATGGTAAATTTGATAAAGATAATATGAATATAGTGTATTCAAAAGTTCCTGAATCTGAACTTTCTTTAAATAATGTTACTAAACGATTAGATAATATGGAACTTCATAAAAAATATATATTAGTTAAAGGAGATGTAGAAGAAACTCTACCTAAATTTTTAGAAGAGAATCCAGGATTTCGAATAAGTTTGCTATATATTGATGTAGATTTAGATAGACCTACTTATAATGGACTAAAATATTTATGGGACAGAATCCTTCCAGGTGGAATTGTATTATTTGATGAATATGAATATCATAAGTTTAGTGAAAGTTGCGGAGTTGATAAATTTTTAAAGGAAAAAAATATTCCATATGAATTAAAAAGCACAAATTGGATTGCTCCTACTGCTTATCTAATAAAGAAATAAATTATTCAAAATTTATTCAAAATTTATTCAAAATTTATTCAAAATTTATTAAATAATATAAATATTCTTATATTATTTAATGTATATATATTATGCACATTATTATTCCAATGTCAGGAATTGGTAAGCGTTTTATTGATGCTGGTTATTCTGTTCCTAAACCATTAATCCTAGTAGAAGGAAAACCAATAATAGAACATATTATTAATCTTTTTCCAAATAGTTATAAATACACTTTTATATGTAATGATTCACATTTAAGAGAAACAAACATGAGAGAAATCTTGACAAATCTTGTTCCAAATTGTAATATTTTTGAAGTTAGTGTTGATAATAGAAGAGGTCCTGTAGATGCTGTTTTACAAGCACGTGAGTTAATACAAGATGAAGAACAAGTTATTGTTTCTTACTGTGATTATGGTACCAGTTGGAATTATAATGAATTCAAAAAACAAATTGATAATAAAGATATATGTGGAGCAATCCCATGTTATATAGGATTTCATCCTCATATGTTAGGTTCTGATAATTATGCTTTTTGTAGAGAAGAAAATAAATATTTATTAGAAATACAAGAAAAGAAACCATTCACAAATAATAAAATGGCTGAATATGCTTCAAATGGAACTTATTATTTTAAATCAGGGGCATTATTAAAGAAATATTTTCAAGAATTAGTAGATTTAAATATTTCTACAAATAATGAGTTTTATGTAAGTATGGTATATAATTTATTAGTTAGAGACAATCTTAAAGTATTAATTTACGAGATTGAAAAGATGTTACAATGGGGAACTCCTAAAGATTTAGAAGAATATTTAATGTGGTCTAACTATTTTTTAAAAAGAAAATCTAATTTTAATAAATCATTTATTGATAGTTACGAAACAACATTGATATTACCGATGGCTGGTGCTGGTAGTAGATTTTTTAATGTTGGTTATAAAGATCCAAAACCGTTGCTAGATGTAGAAGGATTACCAATGGTTATAAAAGCAGTTCAAGATTTACCACAAACATCAAAAAAAATATTTATATGTCAAAACGATCATTTAGATAATTATAAAATTAAGGAAACCATATTAGAATATTTTGATAATACTGAAATTTTAGGTATTGATTATGTTACTGAAGGACAAGCATGTACTTGTGAACTAGCTTTTAAAAATTATAATATACCATTAGATAAACCAATATTAATATCAGCATGTGATAATGGTATTTATTATGATATAAATAAATATAATGAATTGATTGAAGATAAAGATGTAGATGCTGTAATTTTTAGTTTTTCAAATCATCCAACAAGTAAACTTAATCCTAACATGTATGCGTGGTTAGATGTAGATGAAAATAACTATATTAAAAGAACTTCAATTAAAAAATCTTTTAATGATTGTGAAAATAAATATGCTATTATAGGAACAATGTTGTTTAAAAAAGCAAGTATGTTTTTAGAAGGCTTAGAATTAATTTATAAAGATAATATTAGAACAAATAGTGAATACTATGTTGATAACTTAATTGAACCACTTATTAAAAAAGGATATAAAATTAAAATATTTGATGTAGATTACTATTTATGTTGGGGAACACCAAATGATTATAAAACATATAATTATTGGTTAGAATATTTTAGTATATTATAATATTATAATATGCAAAATTCATTTTTAATAGAAAAATATCCTCTACTTTTTTTTAAAGAATTCAATGATATTAAAATTAAGAATTTACTTCCTGTAGAAATAAATAATATTAATCAAATATATTTTGATTATTTGTTTCACTATTTTAATTATCCAGATATAAATGAAAATCATCAATATCATGATTTTATTGATTTACAAAATGAAACTTATATTGTTATTAATAATAAATGGGTAGCTCATATTTATCATTTTACAATTGAATGTATTCCTACAATTGAATTTTATTTAAATTATTTTAATAATTGTAAAATTCTTTGTTCGCCAGATTGTTTTAATAATGAGATATTTAAAATTATTATAGATATTTTTAATTTGAAAGATAAATTACTAGTTATTGAATGGAACAAGATATATAGAGGTAATTTCAAATATTTATTTATAATGCCAAGACATTCAGAAAATATTAAGAGATATAGCATTTTTAAATTAAATAATAATCTTCCTAATAATTTAAATAATAATTGTTTGTGGCAAAATAAAGATGAACAAATTATTATAAATAAATTAATTGAAGAATCCAATAAAAAATATAAAGATAAAATAGAAACCTATGATAGAATTTGGATTTCAAGAAGAAATTTATCTATAACAAATTATCATCATAATCGTTTTTGTACTAATTTTGAAGATGTTACTCATATATTTTTAGATAATAATTTTAAAGAATTACATTTTGGTGTTCCTGAAATTGATTTTTTACAACAAATTTATCTTGTAAATAATGCTAAAATAATTTTTGCAGAAACTGGTTCAGCATTTATTAACATAAATTTTATGAAAGGAAATTCTTTATTTATAACCAATAATGATATATGTACTCCAATTTGTGATGAAGTTATCCAAGCTTTCTGTGAATTTAAAAATGTAAATTTAAAAATTATCAGTAATTCTATATTATGTTCGGAAAGATTACATGAAATTCATAGTAATCAACCATATAAAATAGATAATCCTACTGATTTTATAAATTCATTTAATGATGCTATTAATTATATATAATTATTATTTTTTTATATTCTTAAAAATAATATAGAATAACTTTTAAATTAAATAATTAAAATGTTGACTTAAATTCATTATATCTATTTATATAAAATTCATCATCAATAACAACGTTTCTAAATTGAATATCTAAATCCTTTATCATTTTAGTAGTAAATGGATTATACCAACAATTTATTAGTTCTTTTGTAAATATATATTTATTATCTTCTATATTTATAGAAATAATAGTAAAAAATCATCAAAACATAGAGATTTAAAAACATATAAAGTCGGCATTTAAAATACACAACGCTCTAAAAAAAATTTATCACAAAGATGTAATTGACAAGAAACAAAAAATCCAATTTTTTTTGTTATATTCATTTAATATATAATAAATTGTAATATAATTATTATCTTAAAAAATCTAATGTAATTACAATATTTTATTATTTTAATTTATATACTTATTCTATTGCATACTTAAATTTTTATTTTTAATATTTTATTTATCTTATGTTATAAATAAAATATTAACAGATATTATTAATGTTTAAAAAATTAAATTATTATTACAAAAATATTTATATAGGAAAAAATAATATTATTAGCAAATCTGTAAAAATTCATGAAAACGTTATAATAGGTAATAATAATAAAATTTATGATAATGTTGTTATATATCCAAATACTATAATTGGCGATAATAATATAATTCTAAATAATAATATTATTGGTGAATATCCCGTACAAGCCAGCGATGATTATAGAAATTATGATTTTAATAAAACTTTTGGAACATTTATAGGAAATAATAACTTTTTTCATGTTAGAAATATTATTTTTAGTGGTATTAAAAGAAATACTTTTATTGGAAATAATAATAAATTATTATCAGAATGTCATATTAATCACGATTGTATAATTAATAATAATGTAACACTTTATCTAAGAGCGATGATGGCTGGATTTAGTGAATGTTTAGATTATAGTAATATAGGAGGTTACGGTTTTATCCAACAAAAAAAAATAGTAGGCCAATACTCTATGGTAGGTGGTAGTCAATTAGTTACAAAAAATGTATTTCCTTATTTTGTATTTATAAATGGTAAAATAACAAGATTAAATTATATTAAAATGACAGAAATAGAAAAAAAATATGAATCAGAATTAAAAAATATAAATGAAAAATATTATTTAAAAGATAAAGATTATTTAAAAGATAAAGATTATTTAAAAGATATTAATTTAAATAATTTTCCAGAACATATTAGAAAAAATATAATTATATTTTTTGAAAAAAGCTATTAAATTTAAAATTATATAAATATATTTTGTAATAGATTTATATTATGATTGATATTAATCAAGAAGTAAAAAAATTTATACCAGGTTTCACTATGGGTATTACAAGAGCTATAATTTCACATCCTTTTGAAATGATGAAATTAAAAACACAAATGGATATTAATCAAAATTTTTATAATAATTTATTTAAAGGAGTTCATTTGTCTATTATTGCAAATTCTCTTGAAAGAGGTATCCAATTCTATTGGTTTGAAAAATTTAAAAAAAAATACAATAATAATTTATTATCTTCTTTTTGTGCTAGTCTTATATCTACATCCATAACATTACCATATAATGTTATATTATTAAGAAAAACACTATTGAATAATAATAATAAAATAAATAATAAATTATTATTTAAAAGTGGAGGGTTAGAATATGTTAGAAATATGACTGGTTCAACTATTTTTTTGTATTCATATAATTATTTTAGAACTGATAAATATCCTATTTATATATCAAGTATTGGTTCATCATTTATTGTTTGGGGATTAACATATCCGATTGATAATATTAAAAATCAAATAATAGCTGAAAAAACAATTAATTACAATATATTAAATTTGTATAAAGGAATACAATATCCATTAATAAGAAGTATTCCGTCTTCTATTGTAGGATTTTATGTATATGAATTTTTACAAGAAAAACTTAATATTCATTAATTATATAATATACTCTTCTTTTATTTATATATTTGTATACTTGTATTTTATTATAAATAATTTATAAATTCTTCATAATTATAAATGGATATAGATTTACTTAAAATTTCATCAACTAAAACTATTATTACTGTTTCTATCTCTAATATTTTAAATTCTAACCAGTTCATCTTTGGTATATATATAATATCATTCTTTTGTAATAAATTTATTGTTTCATTATGATTTTTATCTATTAATTTAATTTCAACTTTTCCTTTTATAACTAAAAAAACTTCATTAAAGTTAATATTAGCATGTAAGCCTCTTTTTTTTTCTAAATCTTCTTTAAAATTATCTAAATAAAAAAATCTTTTAAGATTAAAATTAAAATTATTTATATAATTTATAACTCCAGGCTTATTTAAAGTTTTAATCATATTAAAATTAAATAAATTATTTTCTAAAAAGAAATTCTTAATATTATCACAAATATATAAAATTTCTTTTTCTTCTAATTCAGGATACATTGGTAATGATAATATTTTTTTTGAATTATCTATACATACATTTACATCAGTAAAATTATACTCTTTAAAAGCATCAGTTTCTGCTATTGATATAGGATAATGAATTAAACATGTTATTCCTTTATCTTCTAAATATTTTTTTAATTCATCTCTGTAATCTGTTTTAATCACATATAAATGAAATACTGGAGTACAATTTGGTTCTATAATTGGTAATCTTATATGTTCTAAATCTGATAAATTTATTCTGTATAATTCAGCATTTTTTCTTCTTAATTCATTCCATTTATCTAAATGGTTTAATTTAACATTTAAAAATCCAGCTTGTAATGTATCTAAACGACTATTTCTACCTATTAATTCATGATGATATTTAATTTTACAACCAAGATTACATATTTTTCTAATTTTTTCATTTAAATTATCATCATTTGTAGCAATTCCACCACCATCACCATATGCACCTAAATTTTTACCAGGATAAAAACTAAAACAACTTAAACTTCCAAAAGTTCCAGCTTTCTTATCTTTCCACATAGCACCATGTGCTTGAGCACAATCCTCAATTAAAATTAAATTATTTTCTTTACATATGAAAGTTATTTCATCCATATTTGGCATTAATCCATATAAATGTACTATTATTATTGCTTTTGTTTTACTATTTATCTTATTTTTTAATTTAGTAATATCAATCATATCTGTATCTGGATTAATATCACACAAAACTAATTTAATATTATTATTAACAACTCCTAAACATGTAGCGATATAAGTATTTCCTTGAACTATTATTTCATCATCTTTTTCTAAATCTAATGACATTATAGCTACCTCTAATGCATCTGTTCCATTGGCACAACCAATAAAATGTTTAACTCCTAAATATTCAGAAAAATTTTTTTCAAATATTTTAACTTTTTCTCCATGAATAAAATCACATTTATTAAATAATTGTGTAAATTCATTATCAATATCTTCCTTTATTGATAAATAATTATTTTTTAAATCTAAAAAATTAATTTGCATTTATATATTACTATATAAAATATAATATTATAATAAAAATAAAACACAAAATTTATTATATCTTCTTAAAAAATATATTATTATTATTTATATATGGAAAATTTTTTAATATCAATTATTATACCATCTTATAATAGATTTATTACCTTAAACAGAACAATTTTATCTATAAAGAATCAAACCTATAAAAATATAGAAATTATTGTTGTTAATGATGGATCAACTGATGAAAGATATTATAATGAAAAAATTGAAGGCATTACTCTTATAAATTTACCAGAAAATTCTAGAAAAAAATTTGGTTTTGTAAATATTGGATATGTTATTAATGTTGGTATTAAAGCATGTAATGGAACGTATATTGGTTGGATTGGAGACGATGATCTTTTTTTACCTACAAAAATAGAAGAACAATTAAAAGTTATGACTGAAAATAATGTTTTAATGTCATGTACCGATAGTTATTCTTTTTATATTGATTTTAATTATAATGATATTGAATCATATAAAAACAAACGTTATCTTGGTGATAATTGTATTCAACATTTTAGAAATCTGTATGATATTCAAAATTTACCTACTCAATTAACATATCACTACTTAACAAAAGTAAACCCAATTATTGCTTCTAGTGTAGTAATACATAAATCAATATTAGATATTGTTGGATATTTTAAAGAAACACAAGATGTTGTTGGTCAAGAAGATTATGATTTTTGGAAAAGAATTTTACAAAAAATTGATTATACATATTTTATTGACAAACCACTTGTAGCATATGATATGTCACATGGCGCTTTAAATAATAATTAATTTTTTTGTAAATAATAATGTTGGTCCTCCTATTTCTAATACATTTTTTACATTAGAATTAATTATATCTTTGAATTTCTTGAATTCCATAATATATATAATTATATATATATATTATAATAAATATACATTCTTATTATTTACAATCATATTCTACCATTTCTTTTACTAATTCTCTAAATGTTGTTTTAGGTAACCATCCTAATAAAGTTTTTGCTTTTGTTGGATCTCCTAATAATTGTTCTACTTCAGCAGGTCTAAAATATTTAGGATCAATAAATATTAATTCTTTCCCTGTTTTTACATCATATCCTATCTCATTTACACCATTACCTTTCCATTTTATATCAAATCCTCTTAATTTAAATGCTTCTTCTATAAATTCTTTAACACTATGCATTTCTCCAGTTGCTAGTACAAAATCTTCTGCTTTATCATGTTGTAACATTTTCCACATACCTTCTACATAATCTTTTGCACTTCCCCAATCCCTTAAACTATCCAAATTTCCCATTACTAATCTATCACTTTCTCCTCTTAAAATTTTACCTAATCCTAACGTTATTTTTCTTGTTACAAAATTATGTCCTCTTCTACATCCTTCGTGATTAAAAAGTATACCATTACAAGCAAACATTCCATAACTTTCTCTATAATTTTTAACTATCCAAAATGCATACATTTTTGCTACTCCATAGGGTGATCTTGGATAAAAAGGAGTTGTTTCTTTTTGTGGAACTTCTTGTACTAAACCAAATAATTCACTTGTACTTGCTTGATAAAATCTAGTTATATCTTTTAAATTATTATTCATTACAGCCTCTAATAATTTTAATGTTCCAAAAGCATCTGTATCAGCAGTATATTCAGGCATTTCAAATGATACTTTTACATGTGATTGTGCAGCTAAATTATATACTTCTAATCTTTCCATTTCAGGATATAAATTTTTTATATTATTTATAATTTTATACAAACTAGCTCCATCAGTCATATCCCCATAATGAAGTACTAAATCCTTATTAGAAAATATATGATCTATTCTATTAGTATTTATTGATGATGATCGCCGTATTAATCCATGAACCTTATATCCTTTTTCTAATAATAATTCTGCTAAATAAGAACCATCTTGTCCTGTAATTCCTGTAATAAATGCTACTTTCATTATATTATTATATTAATATGTTAAAAGAAATTAAAATTTTAATTATAACTAAATATTTTTTATAAATAAAAAATATTTAGATTAAAACAATTCGTTTAATTATATAATAAATTATATAATATTTAATTATATATAATGTCTTTTAGTAGAAATGATTTCTGGGAAAACATAGATCCAAAGGAATTAATACATCATAATTCAAATAAATTGTAATAGTCAACAATTGGTAAAATATGTCTATCATTATAAAAGTTAATAATCTCTCTTAATCTTACATTACAACATGAAAAAAACCAGCATTTTGTGAAACTTTTAGCATATATTAATATTTATATTTATATTTATATTTATAATTTTCTAATTTTTTAACTATATTTAGAGCGGAACGTATTTTATACAATAAACATAAAATGATCCGAAAGTTAGAAAAACCAATTATTGAAGCTGTTTTTTGATAGTCGTATTTATATATCTTTACAGTAGAAATCTGTGCCAAAAGTCTAATAATTATTATAGTATTATCAAAAATAAATTATTTTTGAATAGATATTATCAACATAATTTCCTAATTTTTTAGAATATCTTTCATATTCTTCTGGATATTTATTTTTATCAATATTAAAATATTTTAGATAAGCAACTTCAAAATCTATAGCATTTTCTAATGTTTTATTCCTAGTAATACTTTTAGCTCCATTTGAAAGATTTATTAAAGTTATTATTTCAAAAGATAAATTAGGAAATGTTTCTTTAATAATATTATATAATTCGCAAGGTACAGCATTATATCTTGAGATTATAAAATTTATTTTAGTTGAATTTTGTATATAATATCTAAAATTTTCTATTCTTCTATTATATCTTTCAATAAATTTTTCAAAATTATTCTCAACAAAATAATTTTTACCTGTAGGCCAATTTTCAGAATTATATAAATTAGCATGGTCTGGTGATTCATGATTAAATGCAAAATTATAATATGTATTATAAATCCACACTTCATCTTCATTTAGATTATCTCCTAATAATATTTTCATTTTAGGACATTCTTTTAGTATTAAATATTTTGGATCACAAAAATATTTGAAATTATCTTTTATACATTCACATAATCCAATGTAATTACTAACCATTAAATCAAAAGGACATGTTTTATATCCATCTTGTTTCGATTCTCTAATACCTATACTATTTGCATATGAAGCAGATTCACATTTCCATCCTAAACTTATTGTTTTTTCCATTTATATTAAATTTATATTATACTTATGTTTATATTATATTTATATTTATATTTATATTTATATTATAATTATTGGTTACATTTTTTGTAAATTATGATTTATAAATAATTATTATTTATAAATTATCTAAAATTATAAATTTAATAAAAAAGTAATATTATTATGAAATTATCAACTGTATTGGGTTCAACTAATTTAAATCCACAATATTATATGTTTGTACCAAAACAAATATTATTTTGGAAACATTTTGGTATTAAATTTATTGGTGTCGTTATAGGTGATAAAATTCCAGATGAATTAAAAGATTATTCTGATAATATTATTCTTTGGAATAGAAATTTAGATATTAATACAGCTTTTGTAGCACAAAATTTAAGAATGTATATGACTGCTTTAATTAATTTACCCGATGATGAAATTGTTATGATTACAGATATGGATATGTTGCCAATGAATGATAAATATTATAAAAATGGTCTAGATAATTTTAAGAAAGAAGATTTTATTTATTATAGACACGTAGATGGTAATCAAATATATATGTGTTATAATGCCGCTCATCCACATACTTGGGGTAATATTTTTTCTATAACGAATGAGGATGATGTAGAAAAAATAATTAATGAAACATATATTAATCAATATTCAGGTATTCCAGGTGGAAATGGATGGTATACAGATCAAGAAATTATGTATAAAAAATTAATTAATTATCAACATTTAAAAGTTCTTAATAGACCTCTTAAAAGATTAGAAATGTATGATTTTAATCAAAAAAAAAATAAAGGTATTAATAATTTCATATCAAATTATGATGATTCACATTTTCATCGTAGTTATTTTAACAATATTGATAATATTATACATGCTGAAAAACAATTATAAATTTACTTATTTTTATATATTAATTCATATATTTTTATATATTAATTCATGCAATTCTTTAAGATTATTTACTGTTATATCCATATTATTACTATTTTTACATCTATAATGAAATATATTAGAATTTTTTATATAATTATTAGTTATTAACTTATTATTAAAATCTAATATATCTATTCTACCAATTGATAAAATAGGATATATTGGTGTTAATATTTTTCCAATTACAACATCATCGTTCATTTTATAATAATCAATATTATCTCTAGTTATCAAATAATTAACACATTCTCTTGATAAAAAAAACCCTGCTCCTGATCCAAACTGTATATTATTATAGTTACCAATAACAGCAGCATAATTAAATGAATTATTTAATGTAAATAAATATAATTTATTCAAATCAATAAATGATGATAAGTTGGTTCTAAATATATATTTAAAATTATAATTATTATAAATATATTTTAAACTTTCTATTGTTTTAATTAAAACACCTGGAATTAAAGATAGTTCACATTTTACATTAATAGTATTATTATTATCATCTATTAATAAATTATTATCAATATTTATATTATCTTTAATAAAAAAAGATTTTATATGTGAATGAGTATTCATGTATAAATTCCAAATATTCTGCATATTAATATAATAATCGGTATCATCTGAAGCTATTATTAATATTATTACTTGATAATTATTATTCATTATTGTATATATATTAATATTAAATTAAATATTTTCATTATAATAACTCATTGTTATTTTACTAAACTTTATATCTTTAAATTTTACCAAATCATCTAGCTTAGAAATATCTAAATCACTCCATTTTTCTAAATATATTATTGGTAAATTATCAATATTAACTGAATCTTCTTTCAACATTATAGGTATAACATCTAAATAAAAACATTCCCATAATCTATGTGTATCTAAACCATTTCCTCTAGGACATATCGCATATTTATGTTTTTTTAATTCAATAAAATATTCTTCTTTTGATAATTTGTTGTTCAATATTAATTTATCTTTTAATATATTATAACATAGATTTCTTGATGGATGAGTTTGTAATGAAAATAAAAAATATATATTTTTTGTTTTTTTAATATCAGTTCTTTTTCTAATATTATGTAATATATTATGATTAAACCACATTCTATTTTCTATTCCAATAGGTATAGATTCTAATTTTTCATCTGTAAATAAACAATTTTGTGAATACTGTTTTTTTACTTTATTAATATTTTCTTTTAAAGTATAGTCTATACCACAATCAGAATTATGTGTTATAATTATTTTATCATCTAAATTATTTTTAAATTTATTATAAAACTTTTTTATATCATCTGTTTTAATAAAAATTTTTTTTAAACTTATAAATTGTTCGTCATCATCGTTTATACTTTCTATATCAATATTTAATTTTGAAAATATATTAGTATTTGGATTTGCATTTAATGAATTTTTTGTTCCTATAAAACAATCGGATAAACTTAAAAAATTTTCACCACATATTATTTCATCATTATTATTTATTATACTTGCTGATGATATGTAATCATATATATTGTCATTTTCATTTAATTTTATTATATTAATTTTATTTTTAGTATTATAGGGTATTCTATAATTATTATCATCATAATACCATTTTATTTCTTCTATACTATATTTTTTTTTATCATAATTATTTATTGTGTCATTTATTGTGTCATTTATTGTGTTATTTATTGTATTATTTATTGTGTTATTTATATTAAATTTATTAATATTTTCATAAACTAATATTTTTTCCTTAACTAATATTTCTTCAATATCATTTTTAAAATTATTAAATAATCTAAATTGATTAATAATTGTTTGATCCATATATTTTTATTAATAAAAATATATTTATATAATTTTAATTACAAAATCTTTGCTAATCCTAATGTTATTTTGCGTTCAATAAAATTATGACCTCGTCTAATACCACCGTGATTAAAAAGAATACCATTGCAAGCAAACATTCCAAAACTTTCACGGTAATTTTTTACAATCCAATATGCATATAATTTTGCTACTCCATATGGTGAACGTGGATAAAATTGAGTTGTTTATGATTGTGGTACTTCTTGAACTAAGCCATATAATTCACTTGTACTTGCTTGATAAAATCTTGTTTTATCTTTTAAATTATTATTCATTACTGCTTCCAATAATTTTAATGTTCCAAAAGCATCTGAATCTGCTGTATATTCTGGCATTTCAAAAGATACTTTAACATGTGATTGTGCTGCTAAATTATATACTTCTAATCTTTCCATATAAGGATATAAATTATTAATTTCATTTAATATTTTATATAAACTAGCACCATCTGTCATATCTCCATAATGTAATTTTAAATCCTTATTTGAAAATATGTGATCTATTCTTTGAGTATTTATAGAGGATGATCTTCTTATTAATCCATGAACTTTATATATTTTTTCTAATAATAATTCTGTTAAATATTAACCATCTTGTCCTGTAATTCCTGTAAGAAATGCTACTCTCATATTTTTTTATATATTAATATCTTAAGAAATTAATATTTTAAATATAACCAATAATTTTATAAAATAAAATTTTATACAATATAATTATATGCTAATATATTCAAATAAAATTTATTCACAATGGTTAAATAATAGTTCTACTTATTATTCTATGAGAAATGAAAAAAAATTTTATAATTATTTCTTTTCTTTTATATATAAAAAAAATTTATATGATAAAAATTTTATAATTTATGATATTTACGACGAACCTTCAAATATCTTTGTTAAAAATGAAAATAAACAAATAAATAATATTTTTGGTGAAATGATAAATGTTAATGATGAAGTGAAAAATACAAATAATACTAATCAAGAAATGCAAAATGATATAAATATCATGTTATGTGTAGAAAATTGTTATTATTGGACTTATTATCCTCATTATAATAAATATGGTAATTTTGGTAATAAATTAATTTCTATTTATTTATACAATCATATAAATAGATTTCTTAGAACAGACTTGTATATTGTTATTCCAATTATTTATTTACAAGTTGATTATTTTACTAAATTTTTTCACAACATTAAACCAAATATATTAACACCATTTAATCAAAAAAAATTTTGTTTAATATGTAGTACTGTAAAAAATAATTATAATAATAATTTAGAATTAGTATTAAATAAATTAAAACTAATTGGAGAATGTGATAGTATTCAAAATATTCCTGTATTAAGAGATAAAAGTTGTTATCATGATATAACTCTATTAAATATATTAAATAAATATAAATTTATTTATGTTTTTGAAAATTCTATTGCAGATGGATATATTACTGAAAAAATTTTTAATTGTTTTTTTGCTAGAACAATACCTATATATTTTGGTCCAAATGATAAATATACATATTTTAATGAAAAATCATTTATTGATATAGAAACATTTAACGATAATACATTTAATCAAATAAAATATCTTAATGAAAATGAAAATTTATATAATGATTTTTTGAACCAAGATATTATAAATAAAGATTTTGATAATGAAAATTATGTTGATTTGTCAAATCAATTTATACAAAATATTTAATTAGATATAAAATATAACCAATTAAAATTTACTCAACTAATATTATTATATTTAATGAAAACTATACTTGTTACAGGTGGTTCAGGGCTTGTTGGAAACGCTATAAAAACTGTTTCTACTAATTACAATTTTAAATTTATCTTTCTTTCTTCAACCGATTGTGATTTAACTAGTTATTCAAACACTTTATACACTTTTTCTACTTATAATCCTGATTATGTTATACATCTTGCTGCTTGTGTTGGTGGTCTTTTTAAAAATATGGCCTACAAAGTTGATATGTATGAAAAAAATATACTTATTAATACAAATGTTCTAAAGGTTTGTCATGAAATTAAAGTTAAAAAACTTATTAGTTGTCTTTCTACTTGTATTTTCCCTGATAAAACTACCCTTTCTGGATTAAAAATTAACGAAACTATGTTGCATGACGGACCTCCTCACATCTCAAATGATGCGTATGCTTATGCTAAAAGAATGCTTGAAGTTCATTCTCGTGCATATCAGGAACAATATGCTGATAATTTTATATGTGTAATACCAACTAATATTTATGGACCACATGATAATTTCCATTTACAAGATTCACATGTTATACCTGGATTGATTCATAAATGCTATTTAGCTAAAAAAGAAAATAAACCATTTATTGTAGCAGGTTCTGGAACTCCACTTCGTCAATTTATTTATTCAGAAGATTTGGCTATACTTATTTTATGGACCCTAGAAAACTATAATGATAAAGAATCAATAATACTTTCAGTGCCGGAAAACGATGAAAAATCAATAAATTATATTGCAACGCGTATTGCAAAAGAATTTAATTATGAAAATAATATGGAATTTGATACTGATAAACCAGACGGCCAATTCAAAAAAACTGCTGATAATTCAAAATTGATGAATCATATTAAAAGTTTTAATTTTATTCCAATTGAAGAAGGTATATCTAAAACTGTAGATTGGTTTGTAAATAATTATAATGTATGTAGAAAATAAACTATTTTATTTATTTTCTTTCATTTTTTCTAAACATTCTCTAACTGATACTTTTATATTTTTAACAGCTGGATACAATTCTTCTAATCTACTTGTGTCTAAATAATTATTAGATCTACCTGCTGCTAATATTTTATTTTGTTCTTCAATTGTAAAATTATTCCATGTAAAAATAGGATTAACTATTTCTTTATACATCTCTAATATCTCATTATGGGATATTAATCCAGGATTAGTTAAATTTACTGTACCTGTTATTCTTTTCTCTGCCATATCAACCATTAATGGTAATAATTCAGGTAAAACTGTCATAGAGTTTGGAACAGAACAAATCTTTTCATATGTTACTATCTTTGTAATAAAGTTTCTAGAATTCATGTCACTAGTAATAGGCATTCGGATTCTTACATTTAAAACATTGTCTTCAAATAAATGCATTAATTTATCAGTATAACCTTTCACCGTTGAATATCCAGATTCAAAAAAATTAGGTGTATCATCTTCTGTAAATCCGTTTTCTTCTTTACCAAATGGATGTTCTTCATCATATTTAAATATACATCCTGTACCTAGATAGGTATAATGAATATTATGTCTTTGACATAGAATTGCTAGAACTAGTGGTGAATATAAATTATCACGTACATTTTCTCGTAATTTTCCTGGCTGTTCTAAATAATCAATTGTAGTATATTTTTTATCACCAATTGTTCCATATGTTCGCCCTATTAATGATATAATATGTGTTGGAACTACTCTTTTAATTTCTTCTTCTAATTCTTTATAATTTTCTGCTCTTTCATTAGCAATAATAACTTCATGATTATTTGTATGATTAACTAATAGATCATAAACTTGATTACCAATCCATCCATTTCGTCCGTATAATAAAACTTTCATTATATATTTATAATAATATATAATAAATAAAATACTAAATTAATTACTATTTAAAAAAATATTATATTTTATATAATATATGAATAATTATAAATATACACAAACTTGGTTTTTAGGTAGTGAAATACAAAGAGATTTAGCCAATTTTTTAGATAAAACTAAACAAAATAATATATTAGAGATAGGATGTTATGAAGGATTATCAAGTGTATTTTTTGCTGACAATTTTATTGATAATCAAAATTCTAGTTTAACTTGTGTAGATCCTTTTTTAAATATTAGTACAAATGACCATAGTAATTTTTTAAAAAATAATGAAGAATTAAATTTTGATTATAATATTTCAAATTGTAAAAATAAAGAAAAAATTAAAATAAATAAAATTACATCAGATATATTTTTTGAAAATAATAAGGAAACATTTAATTTTATATATATAGATGGATGTCATCATCCAGATTTTATTATAAGAGATATGGAAAACTCTTTTAAAGTTCTTAAACCAAATGGTATAATGTGGATGGATGATTATGGTGGCGGAGATGGTATTCAAATTAGAGATTCTATGAATAGTATTTTAGAAAAATTAAAAGGCAATTTTGAGTTAATTCATAAAAATTATCAATTAGCGATTAGAAAATATTAGATTTAAGTAAATCATTAATACCATCTTCAAAATCTATATCAATACTCCAACCTAAATCTTTTATTTTTTGATTACTTATATAATATCTTTTATCATTAAAAGGTCTATCTTCTATATAAGTAATCCAATCATTATGGTCATTTGTTTTTTTAATTTTTTCTATTAGTAGTTTTGCTACTTGTAAAACTGTATATTCTTGATTTTCATCACTACCTATATTATAAATTTCTCCAATTTTCCCTTTTTCTAATATAATTTCAAATGCTCTTGCAACATCGTGTGAATGTAAAAATGCTCTTATATTTGAACCATCGCCTTGAATTGTTACTTTTTTATTGTCTCTTAATAGTTCAATAAATCTAGGTATTAATTTTTCTGGATATTGATTTGGTCCATATACATTGTTTCCTCTAGTAATAATTATTGGCATTTTAAATGAATGATAATATGATTGAGCTATTAATTCAGCACCTGCTTTTGTAGCAGCATAGGGATTTGTAGGACATAATATACTATTTTCTGTTTTTTTATTCTCATCGTCATCAATCATTGATTCACCGTAAACCTCGTCAGTTGAAACATGAATAAATTTCTTAATATTTTTATATTTTCTACATACTTCTAATAATGTATGAGTTCCTTCTATATTGTCTTTTGTATATTGTAATGAATCCTCAAAGGAATTTTGCACGTGACTTTGAGCGGCAAAATGTATTACATAATCTATCTTATAATCATTTATTATATGACTAACTAAATCATACGAACATAAATTTCCTTTAATTAACTTATATCTACTATTGTTTCTAATCTCTTCTTTAATATTATTTTCTGAAGCACAATAATACATAGCATCTAAATTAATTATATTATAATCTGTTCTATCAAAAATGTAATTAATAAAATTAGAACCTATAAATCCACATCCACCTGTAATTAATAAATTTAAATCTCCCATTTAATCTATATACAATTAAATTATATTAAAATATTATAATTTATACTAATTAAAAAACTTATTGTAAAACTATTGTACTTAATAATCTTTCAGTAACCAAATAAGGATCCATATTGGATGCAGGTCTTCTATCTTCTAAATAACCACAACCTGTTTTTTCTACGATTAATGGTATTCTTACACTACATCCTCTATCACTAATTCCCCAACTAAATTTATTAATGCTGCTAGTTTCGTGGATACCCGATAATCTCTCTTCATTATATTTACCATATACCTCCATATGTTCTTTATGCTTTCTTTCTAGTTTTTCACATGCTTCAATAATTTTATTTTTTCCTCCAGCTTCACGCATTTCTTTTGTACTAAAATTTGTATGACATCCTGAACCATTCCAATCTCCTTTATATGGTTTTGGATGTAGGGATGCGTAGCAATCATGGTTTTCTGTAACTCTATCTAAAATGTATCTAGCAATCCATAAATGATCTGATACTTCTATCGCATTTAATGGACCAATCTGGAATTCCCATTGTGATGCCATAACTTCAGCATTAGTGCCACATATGTGGACGCCCGCTTCAAGACACATCTGTAAATGCTCTTCTGCTACTTTTCTACCAAAACAACGATCTCCACCTGAACTACAATAGTAAGGGCTACCGCTATTATTATTACTATTTTGGCTATTATTATTACTATTTTGGCTACCGCAGCCAGGTTCATTATGTTCTTTCCAATCTAGTGGTAAATTATTTCTACCAAATAGTATATATTCTTGTTCTATACCAAATAAAGATTCTGAATTTACAGAAGAGCTAAAAGTAATACCACATCTATGACGAGAATTAGTAGTATGCGGCGTTCCATCTTTATCATAACATTCACATAAAACTAATAATGAATCGGTATATTTAATGAATGGATTTTTAAATATAGATACTGGTTTTAAAACAACATCTGATAAAGTTCCAGATGCTTGACCTGTAGAAGAGCCATCAAAAGTCCATTCTTCTAGAATTATTTTTTCATCAACTTCAATTGTAATTACTTTATTTTTACTACGAGTTTTACCTGATACATCAATCCAAACATACTCTAAAACAACATTTTTCTTAGATTTAGTATTCATATTAATAATATTTATCTATAATAATTATATTTTTAAATGTGCTTAATATAATGGAGGATAAAAACAATTTAAATATAATTTTTACAAATGAAAAAATAAATAATATTGATAAAGTGCTAAACAATTTTTGGGATAATGATGTTTGGAATTGTAATTATAAAAATATTTATAATACTAAAATTAAAAATATTATAAAAAAAATACAGTTTTTAAATAAAAATAAGAATTCTAATTCTATAAATGAATTAAAAGAAGAAGATATTAATTATTTAAAAACTCATTCAGATTGTATACCCGAATATCATGAATTAATTATAAAAATTAAAAATAATAATTTTTAATTTTTATTTTAACTTGTCTTATTTTAGATGAGTAATAAATCTGATTCTAAAATATCATTTATTAATACAAGTGAAAATAATACAAACAACACAAACAACACAAACAACATAAACAACACAAACAACACAAACAACACAAACAACATAAACAACAAAAACAACACAAATAATGATAAAAAAACATATTACAAACGTATTTTATCTTCATATAAAGATTTTAGAGAATATCTACCGGAAGGAAAAGAAGAATTATACAATAATCTAAAAAGATATAAAAAAGAATTTTATTATATCCAAAGTTATTTTACAAAAACAATACTAATCATTGATGGAGAAAATTTATTAAAATCTGCTAAATTTCAAAATATTTTTAAATTATTATTAGGAACTATAGATTTTAACAACTATTTTAAAAATTGGATGTATGGTTATGATGATAAAACAATATTGCCCTATACATCGCTAAATTTAACTATAGCTCAAAAAAAGAAAATATTATCTTTATTATCAGAAAATTATTTAAATACCTTTAATGTAATTTTTATTATTAATACAAAAATATCTGATACCCCTATTGGGCTTAAAAATAAAGAAAATGATAATAATGAAATAATATTTACTAATGATAATAATTCAGTTATTTTTCCTATTTATTATGATAAAACTATTATTAGAGAACAAGACGATCATATTATTGTTTTTTTAAACATATTTTTTCAAAATAATAATAAAACTCATATAATAACTGCTGATAAATTTAGATGGTATAAAGGAGAATTATCTTTAAAAAATTTTAGATTTATATATGATTACAATGAATTATGTATACATTTAGAAATATGTAATCATAATACACATGATATGATAATTTATAAAAATAATAAATTATTAATAGATAATTTAAATTATCCATTCTTAGATCCTAAAAATTTTAATTTATTATCTATAAAAAATAAAGATTTATCATTTCAAAGCATTTTGTATTTACTTAATTATTTATATATTCAAATAAAAATAGATAATAATGAATATTTTTTATTGTATATTAATGAGATAATTACAATATTATTGGAAAAAATAGAGTATAATTATAATGAAATTAAAAAAATACTAATTTTATTTATTGATAATTCTAAAATAAAAAAGAAATTAGCTTCTATTGGTAATTTATCAACTATTGAAAGTAATATTGAAAATTATAAAATTATTTGTAATATTTATTTAATTCTAAAAACTATAATTATATATTATCATCCTAAACAATTTATACTGAATATCTGTAAAATATTCTGCAACATAATTGATATTTATGATTTAATTAGTGATAATACTAATAAAATTAAAAAAATCTCTTACGATTCCAATTTTATTATAAATAAATATTTTCTTGAATTGTATTCTCATAATATATATCTTAAAAAAACTGGTTTTGTAAAAAAAGATATTATGTAAAAAATTGAAATTTATATAATAAATTATATTAAATATATAACTATCAATATATTTATAATAATATTTTCAATATTTGGATATTTAAAATATGAGCCGTTTTAACGATGAAATACAACTATTACAATTAAGAATATTAGAATTAGAAAAACAAAAAAAAGAAGCAGAAGAGTGTTTTAATATAAAAGAATCAATAGAATATAATTTTATGATTATAAGTGATGTATTAAATAATAAAAAAATAGCTATTAAAAATAATAAATATACTAAATCCAGTACCGTCAGCAAAATATTAGATCAAGAACATGTTAAACATTTAGAAGCTATATATAATATTTTACATATACTAGATAATAGAATAAGTGATTTAGAAAATAATAAAATAAGTGATTTAGAAAATAATAAAATAAGTGATTTACAAAATAATAAAATAAGTGATTTACAAAATAATAAAATAAGTGATGTAGAAAATAATAAAATAAGTGATTTAGAAAATAAATAATTATATTTTATGCATTTAATCTTTATTTAAATTATCAATATATTTTTGAAATACTTGTTTCTTTTTAGATGTATCAGAGTCTTTAATATCTGTTAATATAAAATCATTTAATATAAAACAATAATCTTTTTTCTGTAATGTCTTCATAAATATTAAATCTATGCAGTTATTCATATCTTTTATTAAATTTAATACTTCTTCAATTAATTCTCTTTTTATTAAATATCCATATGTCCCTGGAAATCTATTACAAAAAGCCCATTTATTAATAAATATTTTTTTATCTGCTATTGGTGCTCCTAAAAATATTATCTTCCAAGGACACATCTCTAAATTTTGTATATCTTTACTAAAATTTTCACTCTTAAAAAATATATCATCTTCTAATATTAATATCTGTTTAAATTTGTCAACATATGCTTTTTTAAGCACTTTTTTATGTGATAATAAACATCCTAAATGCCCTGCAGATTTAATTTTACTTTTATTTTTTTTTAATTTTTTATATTTTTCCTTTATTTCAGCATCATAGCCATCAACAGCGTTTATAAATTCATAATTTTTAATACCAACTTTTGCTAATTCTTGTATTATAAGTTTTTTTCTATCAGCTCTTCTTTTAAGATTAATTATATAAACTTTGTCAATATGAATCGGATCATAGGTTATATCATGATATAAAAACTCACTTAGAACTAGTTTTCTATCTTTTGCTTCATATTTGTTATTAAATATGAGATTAACTTCCTGATTTTCATCTAATATAAAACTTACAATATAATGATTTTCACTATCAACATCAAACGTTTTATCATCTATATTTAAATTTTTATAACCATTAATAAATAGTTTAAATTGTATTTGCTTTTTTTTAATTAAATTTTTAATTACTATTATTTCTTGATTATTATTCTCTAAATTTATTTGATAATCTAATTTATTATTATAATTAATAATAGTATTTTTATAATTTATTGTAATCATTATAAATATTCACAATAAAAAAGATTTAAATTTAATAGTAAAATAATTATATTATATATTTTAATATGAAGAAAAGATTAAAAAAATAAAAACATATTAGTAAATGGTCTTCTGCGACATGAAGTCGTTAATCCTGATGGAGAGCAAGAACATTTACAAATATGTAAAATTTATCATAATAGAGATAAGAATGCAGTTCAAAATATGATATCAATAATTGAAGAACTGAAAAAGACAGGAAAAAGACCTTTACGATTTACAAGAGAAGTAGTAGAGGCAAATTAAATTCATTCCCGTTACACGACGGTTCATAGATAGTTTACTATTTATGGAAGCTAAATTAACATTAGCTGATATAACCAAATTTTTATAGTGGGTGTTAAGATTATTTTTTTGATACAAATCGTGTCATTTAAAATAGTCCCCGCTGTAAAAAATATTATACTTAAAAAATATTATACTTAAAAAATATTATACTTAATATATAATATGGATATAAACATATATAAATTTAATAATCAAATTGATAAAAATAAGAAAATAGTATATATGGTTTATTAAACATACAATTTATAATGCTGGAGAATAAATAGGAAATATTATTAATTATTTTTTAACTGAATATATTTATTTTTATATTTTAAATATTTTTTAAAAAATTTATTAGAACCGCCAATCTGTGGTAAAACAATCATTTTTCTAAAATGTGGTGTTAAATAACATATAACATTTATATTTTCTGGTGTATTAAAATATATATCAAAATTGCTATTAATTATACTTTTATTTTCAGTATAATATGAAATAATCCTATTATTTTTAAATTTTTTATCATATATTCTAAAAAATAAAATTTTAATATATATAAAATTATTAATATCTAAAAAGCAACTTATATAATCCTCGTTATAATTATTATTAATTATTTTAATAAACATATTATTTTCTTCTAAATATTTAATTTCTTCTCTATTCAATAAATTTCTTTTACTTGGATTAATAATGTATAAATTTAAATCAAACATAAGAAAATCATTATATAAATAAGTTACCATATATCTTGGAATTAATAAAAATTTTTTAAATTCAAAATAAACTAAAATTAAATCAGTTTGGTTATGTATATAATCTTCATAATTATAAAATGAAACAATAGAATCATTGTTATTATTAAAAATATTTGGTAAAAATGATATTTTATCATCAATTTTAAAAGTAAAATTATTAAAATCTTCAAGATTTTTAATATTTTTTACAAAGTCATAATCTTTAAAATTAGTAAAATTAAATAATTTAAATTCATTACTATTAATATAGATAGAACTAGCACTTTGTTGTTGAATAATACTTTCTTGTTCCATATCTGCATGTTGTTCCATTTCTACATTTGTTTCTTTACAATTAAAATCTATTTCATAAATAATGTTTTTAATATCATTTATATCTAATTCATACGCACACAAATCAATTTCTTCAATTTCTTTAGGGGTAAATAATAATGTTAATGGATTATCTAATAATTCTTGTCTAAAATAATAAAATTTTGTTTCTTCATAATTATCAATAAATAATTTATCTTCAGGTGTTATGCGCTTCTTTCTAATATCTGATTTTAATGCCTGAAAATTTAAATTTGTTTGTTCTTTATCTATCTGATTTTTTTGATTTTTAATAAATACATCAAATAATTTTATCTTATCTTCAACTTTAAAACCATTTAAAATAAAAGATATTGTATGTCCTAAATTTAATTTTCTTAATCTGTACATTGCTTGTGCTACTTCAGAATAAATTGAATATTTATCCACAATACATATTCCTTTTAGTATTGGATAATTATCTTGTTTTATATCAATACCAACTGTATGTGATTGATCATAATAAAAAAATGGTTTAACATAATCTACATATTGATTATATTTTTCTAATTTTTTATTAATTACTATCATTTTATTATCATGTTCATCAATAAAAATAACATCTCTATTTAATATTCTATTAATATTAAATGCTATTTCTTGATTAGAAACTTTATAAAAATATCCACAAACATCAATTAATGCATCATAAGAATTAAGTAATTCTATATTAAAAAGTTTTTTTAAATCCACATCAATAATATTTGATTTATTAATAATAGCATGATTTATATTAATATATTCATCTTCATCTTCATATAAACATTTTTTATTAAATACAAAATTAGAATATAAAATAGGTAAATTCATATTAACAGTTCCTGAATAACCAATTTTAAATATACCATCAATATTAAGAATATCTACAAAAGAAGTATTATATTGATGCTCTGCCAATAATAAATTATTAAATATATTTATTTCAATAATATCAAATAATAAATTTTTACTTTGTTGATTTAATAGTCCTTCAACTGAATCAATCGTTATTTCAAAATCTTCTAAATTTAAACGAAATGTTTTTTTCATAATATTATTTTTCTTTATAAAATTTACTATATTATTATCAATTTTATAATCATTTTCTATTATATAATAATAGAATGTTAAAAAAACAGTCAATATAATTGATGAAAAAGATGATTTTTCTAGTGGTTTATCTTTATTTCTATAAGGAATAGCATATAATTTTTCTTTATCTATACCCCATGTTATATTTATTTTTAATATATTATTTTTTAATTCATTAATAATAGAAAGAATATTTTTTATAAATTTGTCTTTATTAATAATTTGCTCTCCTCCAATAAGGGCCCCTATTTCATCATATGATATTTCAGTATTTTTTATTTTATCTTTGAATTCAATAATAATTTTTTTTATAATTTTACCAATATCTTTAATTTCTATTTTTTTTTTATTTACTAAATTAAAATTACTTCTACTGGGTTTAATTAAATTATCAAATTCATCAATTAAAAATATACTAGATATATCAAGTTGTTTAGTTAGGTGTTTATATTTAACTTCATCCTCTGATAATATAATAATATTTTCTATATTGAAAATATTTAAATAATCACTAATAGTATCTATTGTTTGTTTAACTAAATGTTTTGGAACAATAATATATATTATTTTTTTATAAATAATGTTAAAATATAAAGCTAATAACGGTGTAATAATTGCTGATTTACCTTTACCCATCATAAAATGATGTAATGGATAATTATTTTTACAATTTTTTTCTTTAATTTCTTCATTAATATCATCAATATTACCTTCTACAGATAATAAATAACTTCCTCCTAATAAAAAACTTTTTTCTGAAAATTTTGTATAATCATCGTATGATTTAATCATAAGATTATATCTTTTAATTTGGACGTCTAATATTTCATTACCACTAATTAATTCAAATAATAATTCAAATTTATAATTAAGTGGTTGTTTTTTTATATCAAATAAAAATTTATAGTTTTTTACAAGAGAACATAATATTTCTTCTTTATCTATATTAATTAAAACTTTATTAATAAAATTATATATTTTAATTTGTAATAAGTATCTTTGTAATTTATTATAATTAATGTCATTCAATAATTCTTTTAAATTTATTGTTTTTATATAATTAGTAAAATTACTAAATGCTTGTTCTAATCCTTTTTTTTTTGTAGTTAAAAAATTAATCCAATATAACTTATTTTCCTCATTAATTTTACAATCACTAATTTTAAATAGTAATTTTTTATAAGACTCTGTCATTTGTTGATCTATTTTATTTGGAATAAACTTTAATAAAGGGTTTATATTATTTTCTAATAATTTAAAATCTTCTAAATTATAACATATAGACTCCTTAATAATATTTTCTTTATTAAAATGACATAAACGTTTATATTTTTGTTCTATGCAGCTATAACCTGTATTATCTTGATTTGCTATTTTATCTTCTATTTTAAAATCAATATATAAAATATTATAATTATTAACTTGAAAATCTAGACATAATTTATTCCATAAATTAAAATTAGCTGATTCTGAATTAAATTTATTAAGGAAGAATTGTGTATTTGAATTAATTTCAAATGTATAAATACCATCATTTATATTTTCATTACCAAATAAATAATTATTTTGTCCTTTTTTAAATTTATTATCCGTTCCTATTTTTTTTACAAAAAATGAAATATTATAAATATCATTTTTTTTATAGATAAAATAAAAACCAGTATTAGGAATTAAATATTTAAATGGAAAATTTATATCTTTAAACTTTATTACTTCATAACCATTAAATAATATTTTTATAATTTTATTTTTTTGAATTACATATTTTATTGTATTTTCTTCATAAGCTTGATATAAATAAGTTGTTCTGTCATTACTATAATATAAAAATTTATAAAAATTTATTGGATATATTTGTATTAATAAATCTTCTAATTCATCACCAATATAACATGGCTTACATACAATATTCTCAATATAATAAGTTATATTACCATTATTATATTCTTCTCTATATCCAGATATTGAAGAAAAAACGTTATAAACATAAATTTTTTCTTTTTTTTCATTAATTATTCTAATAAAATCTTCAATACTAGATGAAATAGCTAAATCATTGATTTTATTTCTAAATTTTGGCAAAAATGTCTTTTCATCTATACATCTTAAATATGATATTTTGTGATTTTTAATAGGATATTGGTATAATAAAATAACTAATTTTTTTATAATATTATGTAAAATTTCTTCTATTTCACTATTTTTAAATTTTAAATAATATTCTTGACTATAAAATTTTATTAATTTTTCTTTTATTTCTGGTCTTTCATTTATTTTTACAATATTATAAATTAAAAAATTTTCATTAATATAATTAGGATTATCATAAAGATAATTTTCCATATATAAATAATTATCAATAATAGTATTAAAACTTTCATAATATTTACTAAGTCTATTATTTACTATAGAACTATCAAATATACCAAAATAATTAATATCACAAGGAAAATTTAAATCAAAATATTTTGTTTGATCTATAATTTTACCTTCAGATTTATTTATTAATGGTAAAATAATTAATTTTAATAAATTTTTTTTTATTTCTACATTATAACTTTCGTTTCCAAAAGAAGATTTAATTTTGAAAAGTATATTATTTATTAAATATAATCTAAAATAGATTATACAACATTGAAATAATTTATTTTTATTTCCTTCAAAATCTAATATATTACAATCATCTTCTCTTTTAATATTATTAAAATATAAAATTATTGGTAAAAAATAAAAGATATATGAAGGACAATTTTGTGTCATTTCAAAATTATATGTTTGTTTGTATATACCAATATTGTTTAAACAATTTTGTTTGATATTACTTACTAAAGATTCATATATTTGTTCAAAAGGTTTTAATAATGAATTTATATTTGATATAATATCTTGTAAATTAATATCATCATTTTCTTTAAAAAAAAATTGACCTTTATTTTGTAAAATATATAATTTATATGCTGTAATAAAAAATTGTAATTCACCTACATAATTGTATAAATTATTATGAACTTCTTCTAAAAATTTATCTTCAGAAATAGGTTTAAATATTGTTAATTCATAAATTCTATTATTTATAATATAATTATTATCAATTGGTATATCTTCATCTAATCTACATGGTAAATCATATAAAATATCTTGTATATCATATAATATATTATTTTCTATCATACCAATATCAATAAATTTACTATATAATTTTTTCATATAAATAAAATTTTTTGTTGTTTTAAAATTTTCTAATGTAAATATTTTTTGAACTTTTTCATAAAAATAACTATTAATATTAGTAATAAATTTTATATAAATCTCAAAATTATTAAATATAACAAAATATAATATTATTGAGTAATAAATAGCAAACCAACTACAAGAACCACTTTCTTGTGTTCTTATATAAAAATTATCATTATCATAATATAATATTATTTTTTTTATAAAATTTTTTCTTATTTTTTCTTTTCCTCCTTTTAATAATTGTAAAATATCATTTTCTCTAGTATAATTTAAATTATATTTAAAAATATCACATATATCTAAATTACTAATATTTAGAAATTCGCTTGAAATATTTATTAAATTTTCAGCTATAAGTTTATAATAATTTTCAACTATTATAAAAAACTTATCCTCCTGATTTTTTTTTTTAAAATTTTTTTATTTTTTAGTATCTAATTCTTTAATATTTATTATAGATTCATTAAATAAAATATTTGATTTAAAATTTTTTTTCATATATTTAAAAAAAATATTAGTAAAATCTGTATTAAATTCATTATAAGTCTCGTCTGATGTTTTATACCTTTTTTCATGAATATATTTATAAAAAAAACTTAAAAATAATATTTTTTTAAAATTATTTATTCCTTTATTAAATTCTTCACCATTATCAATATTATTACATAATATTATTCCTTTTGTTAATTGATAATGCTGATATTCATCAATTTCAATTGGTATTTTATTATTATAATCAATATCTTCTCCGCTATTTAAAATAAAAAAATATAATCTATTATCTTTTATAAATATTATAGACGATGATAAATGTCCGTTAAATGATGTTGGAAATATACAAAAAGATAAATATTTTTTAAAATTACTTAATTCTCTTTTATATTCTTGATCTACTTTATAATCAAAATGAAATCTATATTCAATCTTATCATAATTTATATCATTAAATTCTAGCGAATAAGTATTATCACTTCTTATTATTGTACTTAAAATATATATTTTATCTACTAAATTGTAATCTTTTATAAAATCTTTAAGCGCGTTCATTACATTATTTACTAAATTTCCTGTTTTTGTATTTATTAGCCCATCTAAAAAATGATGGTAAATTATTATATTTTTTATAGTACTTTCCTCAAATGTAATAGCCATATTATATATATATATAAATATTACTTATATTTATTATTACAATTTTCATTTATTAAATCAAATAATTTTTTTTTACAAATTAACTTATTGTAAATGGTCTATCAAATCTTCCATGCCATATATCTATTGTTTTATAAAGAGTACTTGATTGAAAATTTGCTTCATTGCCTTGTATAAATTCACAATTATTAACAATTTCAGTTAAAATATGAAATGCAGAATGGACGTTATAAAATTTATCAGTTTTTTCATCTAAATTTTCTGGATTAAGAAAATAAACACCTTCTGGTGTTAATGTAGAATGTGGAAGAATTTTAGTTGGTAGTTCACATAGTGTTTTATCAATATAATAATTTTTTTTTAATATAGCACGTTTGATATTTATTCTACCAGATATACGAGGTAAAATAGTTGATAATAATTTTAAATCTTTAGACATATGTCTATCAATAAATTTAAAACCTACATTATCACCACATATATCCGGACATATATTATCAGTTTTATTATCATGATTACAAACTAATTCTTTTATTTTTAATGAAGTAAATAAACGTAATCTTTCTTCAAAACTACAATCCACAAAACTACGACCATAGTCAATAATAACCGGAATAATATTAGTTTTCTATCTTTTGCTTCATATTTGTTATTAAATATATGAGATTAACTTCTTGGTTTTTATCTAATATAAAACTCACAATATAATGATTTTCATTATCAACATCAAACGTTTTATCATCTATATTTAAATTTTTAATTACTATTATTTCTTGATTATTATTCTCTAAATTGATTTGATAATCTAATTTATTATTATAATTAATAATAGTGTTTTTGTAATTTATTGTAATCATATTATAAATATTCTCTATAAAAAAGTTTAATTAGAATAATAATTATGTTTGCAAAAATAAAATATGGATATTAGTATTTATAGATTTAATATTGAAAACCAAAATATTAAACTAAATAATAAAAAATTAAAAAAGAAAAAAAAATCTAAAAAGAAGAATTTAACAAGTGAACCACATTGGATGTTATATATAACACCAATAGCAGCTTTAACTGGTATATATGCTTTTACTAATAATATTTATACTCTAGCAATAGCAGAATGGATATTAGTTGCATCATCTGTTTTATATTGGAGTGATCCACGCTGTTCTTGGAAACGAATAGTTGATATGTGTGTAGTTCAAACAAGTCTTTTTATTCATCTTTATTATGTTTATCTGTATAAAGATATGGATAGTTTATTATTGTATTTACTTGCTATTTGTTCTTTTATATTAGGTCATTTATTTAATTCTAATATAGCACATAGTTTTGTTTGGTTGTTTGGATGTGCTGGTAATATATCTCTAATAAATAATATTACTCTAATAAATAATATATCTTTAATAAATAATATTTAGAATATTTAATTTTTTTTTACAAAAACTTGGCTATCAACAATACCTAAATAAGTTATTTTTTTATGATAACCTGCTAAGAAAGCATCTATTCCTTTTTGTGTAAGATCTGGTCCACCCCATCCATAATCATCAAAAATCATAATGCCATTTTTTTTTAATTTTCTAAAACTTAGAACAGCATCTTCAAGAACATATTGAGGTTCATGATTTCCATCTATATAAATAATATCAAAAAAATCATCTTGAAATTTTGGAATTTCTAAATTTGAATATCCGCGATTTATAATAACTTTATCTTTAATTCCAGAATTTTGTATATTATTTATAAATTTACCATAAATAGTTGGTTGTTCGTTCTTATATTCTGGATATTCTTGATAATCTTCCCAAGGATCTACACAATATAATTTACTATTTTCATGTAAACCATATGTTTTTGCAACAGATATAAGATTTGCACCATAAAATGCTCCTATTTCTAAATAATTAATTTCTTTATTTTTATAATCATTTACATTAAGAATATTAAACCAATTATTTGCTAAACGATATTGAACTCCATCAAAATTATGTAACATTTTTATAAATATATTTATGATAATAAAAATAAATAATAAACGTATTTCCTATTTATTTTTACAATTTTCATTTATTAAATCAAATAATTTTTTTAATTGATTTAACTTTTTTTTATAATTTTCATATTTACTTTTATATTTATAATTATTATGATGTTTATTACCATCTGGAGCCAAACCTAATAATTTATTAGCTCTAACATCGCATAAACAACTATCAAATATTTTATTTAGTATATCATTGCTTATTTTATCTAAATTAATATAGTTATTTTCATATAAGAACTTGTATAAAAGTATTATACAATCTTGATAATCAATAATAGAAATAACATCTTCACCTTCTTTAAATTTTTTATGAATATTTGATATTTCTTTTGTTTTTTCTATAATTAATTCTTTGGTTATAGATTTTAATTTTATTATATCATCAATATTTATTATACTATCATCAGTATATTCACTAACAAAATTATTATAAACTTTTATAGAATAATCAAATATGGCATGATTTTCTTCAGTATAAGATCTACATAAATAACCAATTAATAAACTCATATCTTTTATACAATAAAGTAAATTAATAATACGATAATATTTTTTAATTTTAACTTTAAATTTATGTTCTATTAATAATCCTGAAATAAATTTATCCATTTTTTTATTATCATACATTGTTAAATCAGTAATTTTTTTTATTTTACAAACATTATCACACATATGATCGTTTTTAATAATTATAAAAATTAATAATTTTGATAAATCTGTAATCATAAAATTTTCAAAATAATTTTTGTAATTAAAATTTAATAAATTACTGTAAATCTTATTTTGTTTAATCAAATTTATTAAATTAATAAAATATTCAGTTTCATCAATTATTAATAGTTTATTATAAATTATTGAATCAATAAATTCTAATTTTTTTATTTCAGATACATTTATATCTGGAAGTATTATCTCATAATTGAATATTGATGCAAGTATTAAACTATCAATAAATGTATATATATTATAATTTTGAATATATAATTTGTTATTTTCATAAAAAGAAAATGAGTTATTTTCTTCTTCTAAAATTATAATTGTTTCTAAATTTTTATTATTATGCAAATCATAATATATTCTACAATTTTCTTCTGCACTATATTTTGCGAATACTTCTTTTATTATATCTAAATTTAAAATATTAATTAATACTTTCATTATAATATTTATTTATATAATTTATTATTCTTAATAAGTTATATTATTCATAAAAATCTTTTGGAGTTAAATTTATCTTTTCTGAATGTATTAATAAACTAATTTTTTTATGTAAATTATGAAGATATTTTAAATAATTATCAGAATCATTCATAATTTCTTTTGTTAATATATCATCATGATAAGGTCTATAAATATCAAAATTTAATTTATTAATAATAAGTGCTACTGCATAATGTATATATGTTTTAAAATTTGCGTAAGATATATTAATATTAAAGAATGAATAAAATATTTTTAATTTAGGTATATCAACATATTTAACAACCATTGATAATAATAAACATGCAATTAATAATATTTTATTTATATGTTCTATTTTAGGTAATTTTTCTTGATAATTATTTTCCAATACAAAAGTAAAAAATCTATCAGCAATATTTATCATTAGTGGAAATATGATAAGAATATCATCATTAATTAAAAATTTTAATATCCAATTATATTCTATATTTCTTATTTCTAATAATTTTTTTAAATTATCTTCTGAAATATGTATATTATAATCATTATTAATTTTAATTAAATTAATATCTTCATAATCTTCCTCAATATTTTTATCAAATAAATCAAAATATATTTCATTAATATTATTATAACCTGTTTTAGAATTAGTAGATAACATTTTATTAATTACCTCAATATATTTAGTATTTATATTATAAATCAATAATTTATTAGCGTAATCTAAAATATTAATAGTTTTTTTAGAATATTTTTCATAAATACATTTTTCAGCATATTCTTCATAATCTTCATTTTTATTATTATATTTTTTAAATAATCTTTCTTTTTTTGTATAATATCTTTGTATAAAATTATTTTTTAATAAAATTTCAGAAAATATAATACCTAAACTCCATATATCATTTCTAAAACTAGGTTTAAAATATAAATTTTTATTTTTTTCAGTATTTCTGTAATTTAATTCGTATTCTAATTCTTCAATACTTCTATAGGTTAAAGTACATGATTTAGTATAAAATACTGTATCTATTGTTTTAATACCACCAAAATCTATTAAAAATATTTCTAAATCACGATTTATCATAATATTTGCTGATTTTAAATCCCCATGTATAAAATTATTAATATGTAAATTATATAATCCAATTAAAATTTGTTTTACTATTTTATCAAAATATATTTTATTTTCTATTAAAGAATTATTATATACAAACTTACCTAATGAAGTATAATATTTTTCCATTTTTATTAAAAATAAATAACTATTTTCATCACATTTGTATGAATCAAACATTTTTATACATTGATTATCAACTTCATAAATTATAATAAATTGATGCATTATATATAATGAAATATTTTGTTCTGGTATATTTTTTAATTTTGTTGGAAATATTTTTTTATTAAATATACATGCTTCTATAATATTATTTCTATGAATATAACTATGATCTCCTAATAATGTTAATTTGTAAATATTATGTTTATCATCTTCTAAAATATAACCAAACGAACCATTGTTAATTGTTCTTAAAAATATTTTTTCCATATTTACATTCTAAAATTATATTAGATATTAATATAATTTTATATATTTTCCACTCTTTATTCAAATTTTTAATCTGATTGTCCGGATAATCTTAAAATGGTAACAGCAGCTCCTGAAGATGATGTATTAGTAAAATATAAACCAAACTGAGCTCCACCAGAACATAAACTATCTAAACCATTTGCTGCACCAGTAATAGTAACTCCAGTTCCACCAACTAATGTAACATCAGCTGTAGTACCACAATAAACGTCTGGTGAATTATTAGTTATAGTAAATATAAACCAATCACCTCTTTGTGAAGTTGATGGAACACAAGGTGTTCTACATAAAAGAACTGTAGCTGCACTTACTAACTGTGCTGCTGTTGGCAGTGTTAAATTAGTAGCTACAGATGGAGTAGTAGGTGTAACAATAATATGTTTAATATCAAGAACATCATTGCTAGTTAAAGTAGTACTTGCAGTATAAGTTGAAGGTAAATAAAATTTTTCACTTATATTAGTTAAACTTTTTGCATAAACATTTTTAGCATTTAAAGAATTTGCTATTTTAACATTTCCATGATGATCTGCTAAAAACATAACATCGTTAGAGCTACTTGATGAAGATTTACAATTTTCTATTTTAATATAATCATCAACACGAAATTTGTGTGCTTTTAAATATTTTACAGATAAATGTTTAGTTTTTGAGTTCAGACTTTCTAGCATTATTATATATATATAATAATATATTATTTTTTTAATGATGTATTTTAATTTATAATATTTATGATGTATTTTAATTTATAATATTTATGGTGTATTTTAATTTATAATATTTATGGTGTATTTTAATTTATAATATTTATGGTGTATTTTAATTTATAATATTTATGGTGTATTTTAATTTATAATATTTATGGTATATTTTTAATTTATAATATTTATATATAATGGAAAATAAAATTGATATTAAAAGTATAGTTCGTATAATATCAGAAGGATATGAATTTGATTGGAAAAGTCCATTTAATAAATCATCTAATAATAATTCTATAGGAACTGGATTTTTTATAGATTCTGAATATATATTAACATGTTGTCATGCTGTTGAAAATTCATTAAAAATTTATATAAATATTCCATCATTAGATAAAGAAAAATATGAAGTTGAATTAATATCATGTTGTCCTTGTTTAGATATAGCTTTATTAAAAGCTAAAACATATAAATCAACACATTTTTTAGAATTAGATGATTCTGATAAATCAAAAGCAACTGATAAAATTATAGCTATAGGATATCCATTAGGTTTAGAGAATGCTAAATATTCAGCAGGAATAATAAGTGGAATTGAAGAACATTTCTTCCAAATTGATGCTCCAATTAATGAAGGTAATTCGGGGGGTCCGTTACTAAATTCAAATAATAAAGTTATTGGAATTAATACATCAAAAATAACAACATCAGAGGGAATCGGATTTTCAACTCCTATAAACTTTTTTAAAAATCAAAAAGAATTAATGTTAAAAAATAAAATAATTATAAAATGTAATCTATTATGCGAGTTTAATGATATGGATTTAAATTTATGGAAATATTTGACTGAAAATAAAATAAAAGAATATACAACTGGATATTATATAAAAAAATGTTACAATGATAGTGATTTATTTAGTCAATATGGTATAAATTCTGGAGATATATTACTTGAAATTAATAATAATAACGTTGATAATTATGGAGAAATTAAAGTTGAGTGGAGCAGTGAAAAGATAAATTTAAATAATTATTTAAAGAGATTTAATAAAAATGATATAATTAAAATGAAATTTTGGTTATCAAAACAAAAAAAAATAATAGAAATAAATTATAAACTAAATTACAATTTTCCAATTAAGTTTGGATTACCAATATTAGAAAAAATAGATTATATTGTTTTTGGTGGATTAGTTCTAATGAATTTTTCATTAAATCATGTTAATATATATAAGGATGATTTTTTAGATTTATTTTATTCTAATAAAATAAAATTTAAAAAAACTCCAAAAGTAATAATATCAAATATTTTATCAGGATCAACAATTAAAAAAAATGAAGTAATTAATGAAGGAAATATACTATATTCTATCAATGATGTTAAAATACATTATTTAAATGATGTAATAAAAGTTATAAAAGATACTGTTAATAAAGATAGTAAATATCTAATAATAAAAAATCAAAATAATGATACTGTCTGTTTAAATATTTCTACTGCTATAATAGAAACTTATAATCTAGCAGCAGAATATAATTATGATTGGAAAAATAATATAATAAAAACTCTATATAGAATATTTACAAATTAATGCTTTTTATATTTATAAATAATTTTATAAATAAGTAATATTATTATTTATAATTAAACAACAAGAATCAAAAAAATTTATAAATATAGATCTCTTATTTATAAATACTTCATCACAATAAATAATTATAAATATATTATTATTATTATAATATTGATTTACATCAATATTATAAGAATTACTAAATTCATATGTTATATCGGTATTATTTGTTATATTCTCGTTTAGCTTGATAATTTTAGATTTTGAAATAAAAAATCCTATAACTGGTTTATTATAATTTATAACAATATTTTTACAATTTATAATTAAAATTTGTGTTATTTTAGGTATAGTTATAGTAATATTTTCACAATTTTCTATAATAAGAGTTTTATTGCAATCTAACATTAAATTAAAATCATTATTGCTTTTGTTTTCTAATATAATTTGATTATTTTTAATTATATTATAACTATTGTTAATATTTTTAATAATATCATTATAGTTAATATTTTTTATAGTATCGTTTAAAGCATCGTTAATCGTATCGTTTATATTATCGTTTATATTATCGTTTATATTATCGTTTATATTATCGTTCATCTAAATATTAGATATTAAATTATTTTATAGTGGTAGTAAAATAATTATTTATATTATGATAATTTTTCTTTGGTTTTTATATATGTTCCAAAAGAAAAATTTTAATATTTATTATGAAAATATGAATTTAGGTTATCTTGAATTATCTGAAATTTCAAGTATTATAGATTTATATAAATTTTTACAAAGTAGTAATCACTTTTGTAATTTATCTTTAGAATCAATTGCTTATATTATTACTATAAAAGATATAAATAGATATAAAAATTTATGGGAGCAAATTAATAAAAAAGATTCAATTAAAGTTGAGTTTAATATAGGTTATCATGATTAAAATTATAATCTATTATAAATAAATATAAAATTTCACAATTATTAAAATTTTTATCTGTAAATAAATTATTATAATTAATATAATCTTCAACAAATATTGTATTAGGTAAAATAGGAAGTTTAAAAATAAAATGAAATTTACTTAAATAACTAGATAATGCTAATAATATTTCTAATTGTAGTTTATTTTTTATCATATGTTTCGAATCTAATAATATAGATTTTAAAATAAATTCATTGGGAATATCTGATTTTAATTTAAATGAATATGTTAATATATTCCTTGATATTGAATTTTGATTATTATTAATAGCATTCATAGACCATCCCCATTGCCAAATACTATTTTTTTGTTTATATATACCAATATTTTCAAATCCTGAATCTAATAATAAATTCTTATCAGAATCAAAAAATCTAATTCTAGGAGTTAAATTTGGAATGTTATTAATCTTTAAATATTTTATCTTTTTTATAAAATTTATTAATTTATATTCATGAATATCATGTTCTTCTATAGCTGTTTTTATTGTATTAAAATAACTATTTTTATTCATTACTAATTATAATATAATTATAATATAATTATATTTATTTTTTTTTTATTATATTATTTATGTTAAGAATATTCAAATTTTCTAATATATTTGTATTTATTTTAATTATTTCTTTACTAAATTCTCTCTTTTTTTTTAAAGCATTATCTATTTTAATTATTGGTGGGAATCCGCCTAAATTATTTTTATAAATATTATTTTCATCACTCATTTTATCTATATAAATTATTATTATAAATAAAAAAATTTTTATATTTTTAAAATTCTATAGTTAAATCATTTTTATAAGATATATTTATGTTATTTTGATTATTATTATTTAAATTATTTATTTTAGAAAAACTACGATTGTAACTATATTTTTTCATGTGATTTATATTACAACATTTACCCTTATTATCACATGTAAATCTTATATACTCTTTATTTGATATTTCACCAATATAATTTAAATATAATAATCTATGTAAAGCTATTTTTTTTTTATTAAAATAAAAATTTATATATGTCCCTTTAGTATGATTTTTATCATTTGTGACATAACCACTCCATAATGAACAAGCTGTATCATGAAATATAGAATTAGTTAAAAATTTACTAATTCTTTTCATATCACCGTAATTTAATTTCTTACTGGGAATTATATTTTTTAATTGATTTATTAATAATTCTTTTAGAAAATCATTTGATTTAAAATCTATAATCTTATGATTTTCATTATCTTCTATATGTTTATCAATTATTTCATCATTTTTTAAATTTTCATTAATATTTAAATTTTCATTAATATTTAAATTTTCATTAATATTTAAATTTTCATTAATAATAACATTCTTATTTTTTTTTATTACCATTTCATATAAATAAATTAGATAATTAATAAATTTAATAATAATTATAAACGCAATTATGGATAAAAAATTTATTTATAATATAAAACATCAACCATAAATGGATATGTAGAATTTTGATTAAATTCCATATTTATACATATATTTTTAGAAACAAGGTAATTTTTAGTTTCATCTTTTTTATCAATTTCTATAATTTTATTATCTATATAATATGTTGGTACACCATTAAATAATAAAACTATAGGTATTAAATGAATTTTATTTAATATAAATAATTCTAATAATCCATAATTTGTTTCTAAATTGTTATCAATTATACTAATTATATATTTATTTATAATTAATCTTCTTTGTGTTTCATAAGAAGTAATTAAAACATCATTTTTTATAAAATGTGCTGAATCAAAAATAGGATTATTTATAATTGTTTTTATTTTATCATCTAAATTATATAAAAAATAAATATTTGATGGTAAATTTAACCAATCTATGATTATTGATTTAAATATATTAATTAATTCATTCTGTAAATTACTATAATAACCTAAATTTCTTATATTTGGTTCATATAATACATGTTTATGCCAATAATATCCATTGGCATATGCTCTAATTATTGAATTATTAAATGGTATAATTACTTGTGTATATGCTTCTTTAATATCTTTTAATGGATTTTCTAATTCTAATTGATTTAAATCAATTTCATTTTTTTTATTATAATATCTTCTACCTATTCTAGGTAATCTTTCTTTACCAAGTAAATCTCCTAATATTTTAATCAAATTTTTATTAGTACTTTTAATAATTTTTTGTCCTGGTCTTTCTGTAAAATTATTATAATCAACTATATCTTGTACGTAATAGTTTTTTTCATTTAATATTTCATATGCTTTAATATCTATCTCAACTATTTCATTTGATATTTTTTTAATAAATTCAAATAATAAATTTTCTGTTAAAGCAAAAGAACATTTTGAATTGTGGTAAACACAATGAGGATTTAAATTACATTTATTTTCATCTAATTTTTCACATAATACTCTTTGATTATTTATCCTGTAATAATCAATATTAGGTATATCTTCTATTAATTTAACTAATTCAGGGCCTACTATATTGTCTTTATTTATTATTTTACCATTTAATTTTGAAATACTTAATTTTAAAAAATAATCTTCTATTTTATTTATATTCTTCTCTTCAAGTAATTTCTTCAAATCATCTTTATATGATTTATTGGCATTCATATTTATAAAATTACTTATTTCAAATTTAAATAATTCATATGCCTCGTTTTTATATTTATTCAAATTAACATTTTTTATTCTCTCATCAATTTTTAAAACATCATTCTTATTATAATTTTCTAATTTTTGATCTAATTCATAATATAATGGTCTATTGTAATATAATATATTACTCTTGTCTAAATGATTTTTATTCATTTCTATTGGTTTAATTGGAACTAAATCATTATTTGATGTAATTATACCTATTATATTAACATTTTTATTTTTATCTATTCTATCATAAAATAATCCTATTGGTTTAATATTTATTTTTTTATTTGATAGTTTGTATAATATTTCTAGATTTTGATTTGTTGTTTCTATATTTTCTAATTCTATTTTTGAAAAACAATCACCCTGTTTTGATGAATTTTCATATGTATTTATACATATTGCGTTTAACTCTAATTCCATACCAGATGGAATAACTGGTATTATAATATTATTTTTAGTTATTATATATTTAATCTTAAATCGTGAATCAAAAACTTGATGTAACGGTTCATATTCACTTTTCTTCTTATTTTTACTAATTTCTTTTAATATTCTATATGTTTCTCTTGCTGTAGCATTTGTTTTTACATTATCAATATTTACATCATTAATTGTTTTTATAAAATATTTTTTTATTTCTTCAATTAATTTATTATCTTTTTTTTCTAATGAAAATATTTTTTTTATTTCAATATTTTTACTATCTTTGTCCGTTTTTATAACTTCAACAAATGGATAATATAATTTACTATCTCTTAATAATATTATCATGTCTTTTTTTTCTAATAATTCATAACAATAATCACTATCTATTATCATCGTTTTATCAACTTCTAAAATATAATCTTCTTTTATTTTCTCTTTTTCTATACCTGTACTTATAATAGTTGTTATTTTATTTAGTACTATTGGATATATACCGTTTTTTGTAAATAAACCCTCTATTTTTAATAGATCTTTGAAATATATGTAATCTATAAATTCATTGTCATTTAAAAAATTTATGAAATCTCCTATCTTATATTCACTCCGTATATCACCATCATTTAATGTCATGTAATATTTCTCTTCAACATCTTGTTTTAAAAAATTTATTATGTGTTCTTTAATCTCTTTTATTGTCATGTTTAATATTTGTGATAATGTATTTAAAAATGAATAATCTTCCTGTTTTATACCCAATTTAAAATAAAATCCATCCGTTTTTATTAAATAATGATTTTTTATTTCCTTGCTTTTGTTAAATTGATAATTTGTAAATATATCTATGTATCTTGGTAAATAACCAATTCTATTTTCTGGTATTTTATTTGTATCTTGTAATATATATAATATATCTCCTTGGGCGAATGTTTGTATCATCTTTTTATCTAATTTATTTTGACCCATGCATCTTTTGTAAAAATCTAACTTCTCTTTATTATCCTTTATTAATGGATCTTTCTTGAAACAACATGGCATACATTCACCAAAAGGATTATTTCCTTTTGTTAAAAATCCAATATATGTATGTAGACCGTTATCTTCCGGATTACATGCATAATATAAATCAGTTCCTGAATTTTCATTCATATCTTTAACCTTAATAGCTTTTAATATTATTTCACCACTCTTTTTTTTACCTTTCAAAATAATTTTTTTTTCATATTCTCCTGTTTTTTTATTTAATATATAACCTTTCTGCACTAAATCACCTATATTCTTTTGATTGTATAATTGTGGTCTTCTTCTTTTATCTTTTCCTGAATTTTGACAAGATCTTGACCAAGGATTCTGACCTTCTTCTGGCTTGAATCCTAATCTTTTCTTATCTATTTGTATCATCTTTTTAATATCTTTTACTTCTTTTTCATAATTAACAACTTGATCTACTTTTTGTCTTCTTTTAGCAATATTTGTTAAATTTTTTAATTTTTCTTTTATAAATTGTCGTTCTGGTTTTTTTAATAAATATGTATCACTGTATAAATAGATTAGTATATTCAAAAATAATATCATTCTTTCTAATTGTTTTTGATTTTTAGCTCCAGAAATTCTAATTATATATTTTTCTGGAACTCTTCCTTGAATATCTATTCCTATACCTGGCTTTTTAAATTTAGGAGCTCCTTCTATACCATTTCTTATATGTCTATTTTTCTTCAAATTAGGAAATTTAGATCTTACAATAATTAATTCTTCTCTCGCTTTTTCAGGTGTTATATTAAATTGTTTAGATATCTCATCAATTAATATATCATCCTCTATTTCCATACTACGTAAATATGATAATATTCTCTGTTCTATTTTAGCATCATTATCATAATCACTATCTCTTTTATATCTTAAATATGTACCGTATTTACTTTTTTCATCAACAAATACACCTTTTGATAATCTTTTTCTTGGTTCAACTACCATGGATATATATGGAAAGAAAAATCTTGAAAATTCAGATAAATCATTATGATTAATTGATTTATTAGTTGGTAATTTAAATTTTTGAATACAATTTATAAATCTAAATCTAAATTCCCAATCTTCTGGAATTTTAATTGTAATTTTTTTTGGATGATTTACTAATGTATCATTTATCTTTATAATCAATTCTTTAACATACTCATATGTATCTATTATATCATGGATATTAGCATTATCTTCTTCTTTCCATTGTGTTTTATATTCAACTCTACCAATCTCGTTTATATTAATTGCCATAAATTTATTATTCTTTAGTTTTACTTTAAATGATATACCATATGGTGAATTTTCAAACCATTTTGTTAATAAATCTACATTTTCTTTTGTTTTTGTAAATTCATACATGTAATTCTCATAGTATTTAAATATTAACTGACCGTCTGGCATTTGATATTGTATAAATGAATATTTGTCATCCGGAGTTATATCATTAAATATACGAAATAAATCTAATTTTGGTAATATTATTGTACCATATGCACCTGTATCACTTAATTTATCTAAACTTTCTATATTTACTTTTTCTAATGTATTGTCTGAAATTATTAAATTAACATGAATAAATGTATTAATTATAAAATTACCATCTGAAAATAATTCTTTGTATTCTTTTTGTTGATCTGTCCTAACTATATCAACTATATCCATTATTTCACGCTCTATTAATACATCGTTGTATATTGTCTCAAATGAATTCTTTATTCTTAAATCTTCTACTTTTGTATTGTTATTTAAATAATCTATTATACCACTAAAATCTTCCTGTCGTATTCTCGGAAAATATAATCTTAAATAAATATCCTGTAAATTTGTTATTTTTTCATCATTAACTTTATAATTTAATCCTAATTCATTGTATATATCAATCATAAATATCTCATCGTTTAATATGTAATTTTCATAATCATAATATATATGACTTTCTTCATCTTCCCTTCTTATTTTACCAGCATATCGTTTAATAGAATCTCGCAGTTTTTTAATATTACCTTCCATATTTTCATAGTTGTATAATGCTAATGGTTCAATATCATAGTTTAATAATTCATTCTTTTTCATCCATTTATATCCTAATGCTACTTTTTCAACCTTGCTATTTATTAAATATTCAGACCATAAATAGATTCTTGATGGAATTAAATAATTTTCTTTACCAAATTTTTTATTATTTGTTATACTACTTGTAATCTTATTCTTTATCATCTTTATAGTATCATCTTTATACAATATTTCAGTATATATGAATTTTTTTTTATACACTTTTGATAAATCATCATTCTCTAAATTATCATCTTTTTCATCGCTTAAACTTACCATAAATTTATCCTTGTTCTCTAATATATTCTTATTATCTACTATCTTAGATAACATATCTGATGTAACTTGAAAATTCTTATCTACAATATCCGCTTGATATATTCTCTCTATTTCCTCTAAATTAATTTCATTATCTTTATCATCTTTATCATCGTCTGATATTTTTTCTAAATCACTTGCTATATCTATGTCTTCATCTGTTTCTTGATCTTTCTCCAAATCAATCGTATCTTCATCAAGTTCTAATATATTTTCTATTTCTTCATCATCTTTCATTAATTCTTCCATTAATTCTTCATCAACCATATCATTTGAATTATCATTATCATCATTATCATCAGTATTGTCATTATTATTATCATCATTACTGTCATTACCACCTTTTTGCTCTTTAATATCTTTACTTATATCGTATAATATATTATTTGATTTTTTTGTTGTTTTAGTAAAGTTTAAATCTTCAATATCTTCTTTTTCTAATTCTACTTTTTCTAATTTTTTTCCCATTTTAACTTTAAATTCAAATTTAACTAATTCTGCATAAGAATAATTAATCTTCTTAAATATAACATCAGATTTAAACGTGTTTATAAATTTTATTAACCAATTCTCTTCAAACTTTTCTAATATAACTCGCTTTATATCACTATTACTCTCTATCTTATTTATAAAACTACTAATATGATATTTGTTGAAAAATTTAGCTATCCAAAATTCTCCAAATATTCTTGATAATTTTCTCTCCTCGTCTATAGTTATCTCTTTTAATGTATTATATATGTCTAAATTTTTTATCCTCTCTAATATTGATTTATATCTAGCACCAATTAATCCTACATATACAAATATCTCATATTCTACCTTCTTATTGTTGTTCCTGTATTGATATATTATCTTAATCGGTTCTACCTTATTTTCAATTTTGTCATATATATTTCTTACTATATTATCACGCTCTGTTAAACCAATTTTTTTTGGTTCTTTCTCTTTATCGTCTTTACTATCTTTTATAATGTCTTTATCGTCTTTACTATCCTTTTTTTTATCTTTACTATCTTTCTTTTTATCTTTACTATCCTTTTTTTTATCTTTACTATCTTTCTTTTTATCTTTACTATCTTTCTTTTTATCTTTACTATCTTTCTTTTTATCTTTACTATCCTTCTTTTTATCTTTACTATTTATCTTTTTATCTTTAATATTTTTACCAGCATATTGTGTATTTAACATAAAATATATATAATACCTTTATAAAAAATTAAATGTGTTAATTTTTAAGTTTAAAATTATAAATACTATTATATGGAAAAAAATTTATATAATTTTGAAAATATAAAAGCTAATACAATTAAAACAAAACATTCTACATCAACTACTCTTTTAACAAATTTATTAGAATCAAATGTTACAGTTATTGAAGATAAAGCTTTTATAGGATTCACTGAAAAAGATAAAGAAAATATTAAAATTTTATCATCAAATAATAATAATTCACTCTTTGTAAAAAAAAATATTAATGCTCTAAATTCAATTTCATGTGGTGATAAAATTTATATAGGATATACAAATTTTTCAAATCTTAATACTGATACGAATTTACATGTTAACGGTGATTCAGAAATTAATGGTAATCTTTATGTCTATAATGATATTGTTGTTAATAAAAATTTATACACTTGTTGTAATCTTAATGTAGGTTATGAAAATTGTGATAACATTAATAATAATGATTATATACTTAATATTAACGGCCAATCTTGTTTTAAAGATAATATTTATGTTGCTAAATCTATTCTTATTGAAGATAATATTGTTGCTAATAAAGAATCATATCTTAATTCTATTTATCTTAATACAAATATAAAACTTGATAACGAAATTATTGAAAATATTAATATAACTAATCAACCTCTCTCATCTGATGATAAATTATCTATCATTAATAATATTGTTAATTCTCTATACCATCTTAAAGATTTCACTTTCAAAGGAATTACCTTTAATAATGGTGATGATACTTTTAATAATGGTATTGCATCTGTTTCAAAAAAAATTATCGTTAATAAACAGAAATATTATGTATTTTTATTAATAAATTTTATTACTCATCCAAAAATTAAACATATTATTAATCCTATTACAGACTCTTTTACTATTATAGACTCTGATTTTAATAAAATAAATCTAGACTTATCTCCTAATCCAGATCTTAAACATGCTATCATACCATATATTAAACCTAATATTAATATTGATAATTTTAATAAAAAAAAAAATAAAGATAAAGATTTAAATTCTTCATCTAAAACTTCAAAAAAAAATACTAATAATACTAATAATACTAATAATAAAAAAATTAATAAAAAAAATTTTAAATTTGGATTCATTCCAAATTTAAATATCTTTAATAAACTTAAAAATTTAACTTCTAAACTATATTCAAAAAGTGAAAATATCTCATCCGATTCTTCAGATGATTACGAACAAATAAATTAATTTTAATTAACCTTTTCCTAGTATGTATCTTTGTATCCAATATCCATCATCTTTTTGATACCATTCTAACTTATCAGCGTAATCCGCCCACCATTTGCCATCTTTCATAATCCATCCAATCGGTCTGGTAGTTTCTTTATACTCACCGTTTGCAAGGTTAATATAGTTCATTTTATAGTTCATTCTATAGTGTCTTTTGTTTCTTTAGTAACTTCTCTAAAATATATTTTATTATATATTTATCAAATTTCAATTTTTATGCAACTTCTTCAAAATCATCTAAAGCAATTAAAGCGTTATTATTTTCTATATTTTTATCATTAACAATATTAATCTTGTCAATATTATCATTCTTATTTTGTAGTATAAAATCTTCATAATTAATACCAGTAATATTATTAAACTTAAAATTAGCCTTAATTGAATTATTCTCATTATCATGTAGTAAATAATAAACATTTAAAGTTCCCTTTCTACCATATCGCTGAGCTCTTCCAATAATTTGTTCTTCCATTTCATTGCTAAATCTATGATAAATAATTAAATCAGTCGTAGTCTGTAAATTCATTCCTGCTCCAAAGTATTGAGCGTTTAACATAATAACCTGGACTTTCTTATTTTCATAGTCATTAATATGCTTACTAATAGTAGACGATTGACCTTTTAAAATATGATATGTAATACCAACCTCAACAAATTTCTTTTCAATTTTGTTAAATGTTTCAGTATAATTAGCAAATAATAAGAAACTTCCATCTTTCTTTTTTTGTATAATATCTACTAAAACATCTAACTTGTCTTTTAATTCATTTGATTTCATTTTTTGTTTTGATTTTTTACTCTCATTCTCATTCTCAGAAATAATGTGTAAATCGCTACTACTAATATTCTGTCTACAATAGGGACATTTATTATTGTGTAATTCTCCCATTGATACTGCTAAACAATCAAAACAAAAACACTTATTACAACAACTAACTAATACTGGTTTTGTATAACCGTCTAAACATACAGGACAAAAATCATTATTCAATTCATATATACTTTTCTTAATATCCTCATATTTTGTTTCAAATTTGATTAACTGATTTTCTAAAAAACTAATCTTTTTATCTTTTTCTTCCTTATTGTAAACCATCATCTTTTCAGCATTAATCTCAATTTTCTTATTTTTGATATTTTCAACTAAATTCTTTGTTATAACCTGAAATATATTCTCATTTGTATCAACATTACAATTTAAAGCTTTAATCGCTTCTTCTGTGTTACCCGCATTAATCATCTGCAGTATTGATGGTGATATAAAGTTTTTAACTATATTCAATTCTTTAGGCGTTAAACAACGAATACATATCATATTTGGATCAGGTAAAACTATTGAACTCTCAATGTATTTATCATCATTCTTAATAACTAAATGTTTAATTTCTAGATGCCTACTTGTAATAAAAATTTCTTTGTAAAATGGACTTTTTTTACAATTAATTAATCCAGATGGTGTTCCAGTAATTAACCACAAAAAATTAAAATTTAAACAATCTTCCATCATTTTACATAGCTTAATCGTATCTGCTTCATCTATAATACATCTGTTCCATATAAAATGATTAGAACATGCTACAAGTCTTTTATACATTGTGTCTCCAACTAGTATAACATTGATATTCTTTAATTTTTCTATATCTAGATATAACATTTCACTATCAACCTCAGTATTGTTCCACGTCTTAATTTTAATAATCTTTTTTAATAATAATTCATCAACTTGCTTATTCATCGTAATTGTTAATACTTTTAGATTTAATGCTTTCTCAAAATTAGTCTTCCATTGTGGAATTAATTTATGTGGAACTATAACCAAATTTGTATTAATTTTTGTATGTTCTTTATCTCCACTTAATGATATATATTTACCGGTTATCAACTGTTTTTCTCTAAATTCAATAACTGGTTTCATACTGATTAATGATACTATGTCTAATGTTTTACCAGCACCAACTTTATCTCCTAATATAGCAATATCAGTTTTAATGATAACATCTTTAATCTTTTCAGATCTGTAATAAGAACCAATCTCTAATTCTGGTATTTTTATAGTTCTATCAGTCTCTAATTCTAACATCCTCTTAATTATGGTTTTCTGATGATTCATTAATTTAATATTTATATAAGGTGGTTGATTAATCTGTTCGTCATCCTCAGTTAGAAGAATTGGTATATTAACTGCCATTATCTAAATATATTTATATATAATTAAAATAGCTTTAATAAACAAAATCAATTTTTTATATACAAATCTATAGTAGTTTTGGCTTGCTAAATGCTTCTAATAATATTTTTCTTTCTCCTAAATTATATTCTTGACATCTTGGATATCTTGGTTTTATTGGTAAAGTATATTCTTTATTTTTTTTATTAGTATAATTATTATTATTTTGATAAGTATTTTGTCTAATATCATATGAATTATGATAATTATTATTATAAACTCTATTATCTTTGTAAGTGTTTTTACTATGCTTATTTTCTATGTTTTTATTTAGAGTTTTCTCAATTTCATATGGTTTATCTTTCATATGTAAATTTGTATTGATTTTAGTTAAATTACTATCTATAATTAAATTATTTTTCCAATATGTATCTATATATGCAGAAGTACAGTAGTTTTTATCAACATTCAACATCTTTTATATTATTTATATAATTATAATTAAAATCAATTTTATATTAATTATAATTATATTTATATGTATAAAAAGAAATATTTAAAATATAAAAAAAAATATATAGATTTTAAATTACAAATAGGCGGCATTGAGCATTATATTGATTATGATAAAAGTAATAAACTTACACCACTAACGTGTAAAGATGATCCAGAAAAAAGTTATATTGATAATTTAAAATTAATAATATATTTACGGAAAGCTAAATATGACAATATATATTTTAATGTAGCACTAAGAATATATAATATAGAAGAAGTATTGTGTTTATTACAAAAAAATTTTTTTAACTTTTTTAATTTTGATAATATAGATTTATTAAGTATAGGAAGTGGAAATGGATTATTTGAATCTTTATGTCAGCAAATTTTTGGTATACCTATTTTATGTGTTGATCCAGATCCGCTAGATTTTATGAGGTTTAAACTAAAAGAACCATTTATTAAACCAATGTTTAATTATACAGTGAACTATTTGCAGTCTAAAACAAAAAAAGATGAAACAGTTTTATTTTTAATTTGGCCAGAACCTTATAATGAAGTAGAAGAAGAAGATGTAATTCCTTATGATTTAGAAGCAATTCTTTTACTACAACCTCTTGCTTTTTTTATAATATATTCAAATAGAGGTTTTCTTGCGGGAAGTAGACAACTTCGTAAATTAATAATTCCAACAGATATTTTTAAAGTGGGTCACCAAATTTACAAAAAAAAATTACAAAGAAATGTTAGAGTTATGATAAAAGGTGCTGCTGTTATTTCTTTAGGCGATGAAGCAGTAATTAATATAGCTTTATTTGTTAATGATAGTAAATATCAATTATACGAAGATAATAGATTAAAATTTTATAAAACACCGTTTATACAAAATTATACTACATTAGATGAAGAAACGATTGACCTAGGATATTACAATCCTGATGTAGCCTAATATTTTACAAACTCCTAAACAATCAATTTCATTATATTTAATAATCTTTTCCATTTCTTCATTTTTGTTTTTAAAATTAATATCAGTATAAATATTTTTAGCAATAACCATACTATCAAGTCCTGAATCTAAACCATCCCATTCTAAATTAATCAAACCTAATTTGTTTAATTCTTTACAAACTACTTTTAAACCATTGTATCCAAATGTATTTTTAATAATTATAGGATTTTTTAAATCACCCTTAATTACTCTATTCAAATCACACCAAGGTAAATTAAAATAAGACAAATTATATTTACCAGAACTTGTTATATTTAACTTTTTTAATAATTTGTTATAACATGAAACTTCAGCATGTCCGTAGTGCCATAGTCTAATGCTTTTATAGTAATCTTCAATACTTTGAGTATCATCTTTAAACGATAACACAAAATCAATGAAATTAGTAATTAATTCTTCCTCATTTTTAATTTGTTTAAAATTATAGTCAATAATTAGATTTTTATATTCCCAAACACCCCTAAAATTAAAACCTACACCAATCATGTAAATAACATCACCAGCATTATATGTTTCAAAATCAACAAAGAATTCTTTTTTATTTGATTCACGCCAATTTAATATATTGTTATCTTCCGGAATAATAATATCTTTACTCTTTTTTTTAGAATTTAATACCTTTAAAACATTATCAACATATAAACCTTTCTTACCTTTTAATCCTAATATTGAAGAATTTAATCTTTTATCATTGTAATTATAAATACCTTTTTCATACGCTTTACGTTTTTGTTTTTTTCCTATAAAGGCTATCTTTGTTAATTCCTTATCAATTGTAGCTCTAACCTGTTTTAATTTTTTGTATGCATTATTAACATATTTATTTTTCATGTTGTTTAATATCTTATTTTTTCTATAATGTAATCTTCTACTTCTTTCGTCTTTTAAACTTTTAACCTCATTTAATGAAGAAATAAATTTATTAATTATTTTTCCATAATCCATTTCATTTGCTTTTTCATAACTGTAATCAATCTTTCCTAATGTACTAAACGGATTGTCTATTACTATCTTGTCTCCACATTTATATCGCTTTCCTAATATAAATCCATATTGTGTTCGGCAATTTTGAATATCATCCAATATATCTTTATACACCTTAACCTGAATTTTATAACATTCATAATCAGATCTATTTCCAATATTTTCCTTGTCATTAATTAATATAATACTTCTTGCTTTAATATCAATGATGTAATATATCTTCTTTCTATTTCTAGTTGTGAAATTATTTAATCTTAAATCTTGTAAGATGTATTTTCGTAACCAATTATCTGAAACTATTAAATCTGGATATCCTGCTGTATTGTTCTTTACATTATATAGTAATCCACCAACTATAATATCATATTTAAACTCTAAAATAAGATCTTTAGTAATCGTAAAATGCTGTTTTTTATAATCATTATCTTTTCTTGTTTTGTCAAATTCTATGTTGTAAAATAAATTAATTTCACCGTTAGCTAACATCGTATTTTTAATACATTTTACAATATTATCCTCAAACATATAACCATCCTCAATTAAACAATTATGTCCTCCACCGCTTAAATAATTATGTCCTCCGCTGTTTATACTCTTATTTGGTGATTCATGATATTTTATAACATCGCAAATATTATCATCACGCATAGTGTTGAATAATTGCGTGGCATATATTGTTTTATCATCAAAACTTTTACTATTCTTATTTTGTTTCATTTTAAATTAATATATACTATATGTGATTTTATACATTATTATATAAAATCAATTTTTATAAAAATTAGATTTATCTTCGGTTCTTTGCAATTGACACTTGTGGTAAAGAAGTAGACTTTTTTTCAACCACTTTCTCAACAGCTTCAACTACTTTTTCAATCTTTGAAACAGTCTCTTCAGGTTTAGTCTCTTCAGCTTTAGTTTCTTCAGGTTTTTCTAAACTATCTTCATCTTCTTCTTCATCCTCCTCTTCCTCCTCTTCTTTGTCTTCTTCTTTATCATCTTCTTTTTCTTCTTCTTCATCTTCTTTATCACAACCAATGCTATCCAATTTAAGCTTGATTTTAGATTTTAGTTCAGCATCTAATAAAAATAAACAACAATTTAACAAAACAGTTTTATTAAGAGTTTTTCTATTGCTGTATTTTACAATCATTAGTGATAAACTAGTAATTTCATATTGTAAAGCAATCAAATAATAACATAATCTATTCTTTGCTTCAACATCAACCATTAATTTTTCACCATACTTTGTTTCTAAATTAACCAAGTATTTTGACAAATTAAAGAATAAACTGTCATTATATCTAATAGAAGAACTATACTTACTCTTGTATTTTAATAAGAAATCATATTTACTCGTTTCACTTAACATTAATCGTAATACTTTGTCATCTAATACATACAAACCATTTTGTTCGTTCTTAACTAGATACTTTAAACAATCTGTAATACATTCTTCAGCAACAATCATAAGTGAAACAACCAAACATTGAGGAAAATTATTTAATTTAAATTCTTTATAGTTAATATCCTCCAAATAACTTTTAAATTTTCTTTTCAATTGTGCTATAGAGCAATACTCTGTCAATTTAAAATTATTAGATTTTTCCATTTAACTATATGTATTAATATATACATTGTTTTAGGTCAATTTATTTGTTTTTAATGTAATATTATAATTATTTTATCTATAATATATATATAATATGGTAGAAATAGATTATTATTCAAAATATCTAAAATACAAACAAAAATATCTAAAACAAAAGAATTTACAAATAGGTGGTGAAAATATATATATCAATATATATATTGACGAATATATTGAACCAATTACAATGGATCCACGGACAAATGATTTTAAAAAAAATCCTAGAATAAAATTTTTAAGTCAAATTTTCGTTAAAGAAAATAAAATTAAAACAGATATATTAAATTGGTTTAAAAAATATGAAATTACCTCAAAAGTAGAATTTACTGTTAAGAAAATTTCTGAATCAAATTATTGTGATTCAGAAAAAACTTTTGAAGAAGAAAAAATAAAAAGCTATGATACAATAATTGTATTTTTAGGTTCAAAATGAAAAATAACAATAATTACTGTATAAACAATAATTATTTACAAATTTATATAAAATTTATTTAGCAGCCTAAGAAAGGAGAGGTATTTTGTGCTTGTAATTCAGTAACATAGGTGTTGATTTGAGAAACAACAGTGTCTAAGATGCCATTGTAGGAGTTAGCGTTGTTTCCGGTTAATCTGGTCCAGTTAAAGTTAAGAACATAGGTTCTAGTGCATTTCTTGTGGCCGTTGCTGAATTTAACTTTGATAACATATAATCTATCACTGACTTGGCATTCATCATCGTTCTTTACTTTGCAATCTTTAAACTTTATGCAGTTTAAGGAATTGTTCTTTCTTAAAACGCAAAATAAGGTGTCAACAAAGTGCTCTAACCAGTGGATATTACCTTGGACGGAATAGTCTGCTACTTTTCTTACATCAACGTTGGGTTGAACTGCTAATAATTTGTTCTTGATAAAGTTTAACATTACCATGATTTCCTTGTTGGCACATAAAACATGCTTGCATTTCTTCCAGTTGCAGGCAAGTTTCTTGCATGTGTCTTTGCATGGTTTGACGCATACTAATTTAGAATCACATTTGCAGTTGCATTTGCAGTCATAAGAACTGCAGCTTGAATCCGCACAAGATGAAGATGATCCACAGCTATCACTAGTGTAAGTAAAGCATGAAGATGATGAAGATGAAGAGCAAGAAGATGATGAGTTAGTATAATAGCATGATGATGAATAAGGAGATGATGAAGAACTTGAATCACAAGTACAACCTGAACTTGAGCTAGAACTACAAGAGGTTAATCCTGTTAAACTAATTAAACTTGAATCCGAACAACTTGATTTTACCATATATATATATATATAACAAATAAAATTTTATAAATCCCCTTCAAAAATAAAATAATTTTTAGACGCACAAATTATTTAACAAAAGTTTCAATATCGCTTAAAGTATTATTATCTATATTATTTAAACTTTTCATATCATTTTCATTATTATTTAATAAATTATCTAAACTATCAATATCATTTTCAACAATTTCTATTTTGTTCTTATATTTTTTTTTATCTAAACAAATATTTTTTCTATATATTTTATTATATTTATATAAATCTTTTTTATTTATAGAATTATTTCCTAAAGAATCAGTCATTACTGATACTCTTTTTGAATTATTAATATTTCTAAAATTTTCATTACTATATCTTTTTTTAACTTTTTCATTATCATAACTTTTAACCTTTTCTTTATCACAATTTATAAATTGATTATAAATAACGACAACAATTAATGAAATTGTAATTAATAATAATATCATAGTATCACTCTCCATTTATTATATTATAATTTTTATATAATAAAAATTATAATAAACCCTATTATAATTATATTTATTTTTTATTTTTTATTTATTTTTTATAGTTATATATATATGGAATTTAAAAACGAATATATAGTTATAGGTATTATTATTATTATAACAGTATTTTTTATAATTAATTATGATGTTTATGTGTTAGCTAAAAATGAACCATTGTGTAAACCGGTTTATGTAACTAAAAAAATTATTGATGATAAAATGATTAAAAAACTAAAAAATCCAAAAGAATCATTTACAATTTCAAAAAATAAAAATAATAAATTAAAAGTAAAAAATGAAGAAAATAATAAATTAAAAGAATATGATGATAATGAAGATAATGAAGATAATGAAGAAATTAAAGATATAAAAGAAATATTAATTAAAGAATCTTGTAATGATGAAAATTTAGAAGAAGAAAATATAAATCATAATAAAAATATTATAAGAAAGAAAATTATAATAAATAATATTTTAAATATATTACCAAATATACCTACACGTCTTAACAATGATGAAATACATACTATTATAAATCATGTATCTGAAATTTATTTAGCTTCTACGTCAATGGCACAATTTTATAATAATGTAAATAATTCTGATAAAATATCACCTGTTAATTCAAACTATGTTAAACTTATTCTCTATTTAATAGATAATTTTGATTCTTCTCTTCCTATAGATTTTGAACCAAAAATTAATAAACCTTTAGAAAATAAAAAAATAATAAAAGCAGAAAATAATGATAATATGTTTTTAATTTCTAATAGTAATTCACCAATTCAAAGTAGAATGATGCAGCAAGCAAGTTTTATTCACTAATAAAAAAAGAAATTAAAATAAGAAAATCCTCCACCATATTGTACGGATTTTTGTTCTGCAAAAAACAATGTTCCTATTAATGTAACACCAAATATAGAAGTTAACATATATTTTTGTAATGTAGCATAATGATCTAATAATTCTTTTTTCTTCTCTTTTGTTAAATTGTAATCTTTTAACATAAGCTTATATTCTGATGATTTTTTACTTTCATATAAAAAGAAAATAGTTAATAATACTAATACTCCTATATTCCATGACAAATCTAATTTAGTTGTTAATATAAACCATACATATATTAATAAACTTGAAATTATTATGTTTAATTGTTGATTTTCTGTTGGTTCAACTCCTAATGGATTACCAATTATTGTCATTAATGTTATTATTAATATTAGTAATAATAAATGTTGGACCATTCTGTTATCTTCAATTGCTTGTTTTAGACCCTTTGAAAATAAACTAGAACAATAACCACTTGCTAAAATTACATAAGTTAATAATATTACTCTTCCAATTGAAAAATTTATATCCATATTAGTTATAAATTTATATTATAAAAAAAAAAAGTTTATTTACTTAAATTTAATATTCCATCTTTTTCAATTAAAAAACAATCCTCATATTGAATATATTTTATATCTCTTTTTTCCTTATCTATCCACTCTAATGGTAAATGTTTTATAATTTTTTCTTTTTCTATCAATGATTTAATTATGTATTTGTCATATTTTTCATGTAATATATACTCATAAGGTAATAATTTAGTAATCTCTTCTAAATCTTTTAATACCTCTATCTCTCTTTCAGTTAAACTGTCAATCTCTTTTATTGTATCCCTACTCAACTCATAATGTGTTATTGGTAGATTAATATTTTGTATCATACTACCATTATTTAAATTTTTCTTATTAGTTATAAATACCTCTATAGCAAACATTTCTCCTTCACCCAATTCATCTGTTTTATTTACAAAGTTTTGACATCCTGGTGGTAAATGAACTAGTGGTTTATTTAAAATTAGTTTTTTACCATGAACTCTACCGTATTCTATATTATGACCTCCTAAAAAATCTAGGGCATGATATTCTTTTTTAACTATGTGACAATATATTACAGTTGATATACTTTGCACTTTAATTTTATTGTTTTTTTTGTATTCCTTCCTTATAAATTCCTCTGTTAATCTAACTATTTCTTTACAATCTTCAATAGCCTCTTCACAAATATTACTAACATATTCATAGGTTCTAGCACTATCTATAATATTTCCACATTCTTCTAAACCAATATCTACTTTAATTAAATCACCCTCCTTAAAATATCTCTTGTTATCTTTGTGATACGAATCATGTGCTATAATACTATTAATTGATATACCAACCGGAAATGCTCTACTTAAATTATTACTTGATAGATAATCATCTATAAACTTGTATAATTCTTTATCACTTTTCATACTGTTTATATTATCCTTAATAAGACACATAAGTTTTTTATGTTCTTCTCCTAATCTTAATAATGTGTTTCTATCAAATGTCGCCATTCTATAAATATATTAATTATATTTATTATAAGTAATTATAAGTATTTATATTTTATATATTTTTATTGTTCTATCAACTTTTTAGATGTTCTAGCTGGTTCTTCAATATATTTACCATTTTCTATTTTTCTGTAAAATGTTTTTACTTTTGGTGCTCCTTTACCATCATTTTCAATACTTTCTTCTTTAATATATCCTTTGCCATTGTTATTTACAAAAGTTCTACTGTAGGATTTTGTAAAACCATTATTACCATTTGAACTAGAACTAGAACTATTCATCATATTTGTACTAGAAGTATTTGACATATTTATCATATTAGAATTTTCAAAATTTTTATGTAAATTATCAATTTCATTCATTGTATGCGAAAAACTGGTGTTAAACATTGATAATTGATTAAATAATGGATTAAATAATGGATTAAATAATGGATTAAATAATGGATTATTTCTTGTATAGTGATTTTCATCTTTACTATAATGACCGGTTGATCTGTTTTCTTCTTCTACACCAACATCATCATATACATTTTCTTCTTCTATTCTAGGTTTATTTTCTAAAGCTAATCTTGCAGCAATTTTATATTTTTCAAAATCTTTACGCACGTGTTCTTGTTTAAAAAAATTTTCAATATATTTTTTTAAGTTATCTCTATCCATTCTAACAAAGTCATTTTGAGTTAAGTTTAAGGTAAGTAATGCTAAACGAAGACCAGATGACATTATATATATATTTATATAAAAAAATTTTTATATAAATTTTATAAAAAAAATATTTATATTATATTTTCTATAGAACTACAAATAATAGTATTTTTATAAATTTGTTTATATGCTTCATTCATAATAACATACTTATTGTCATTCGTATATCCTATAAAAATATATGATGTATTATCGTCTTTTAGTTTAATTTTAGTACCTGGTAATAAATTATAATTAGTTTGATGTAAAGTTAAATTTTTAATATTTGTAGTAATTTGTTCCATTATATAATATTTATAATATTTATAATCAATTTGTTTTTATGTAAAATTAAATAATAAATATAAAAATGCTGCTCTTATTATTTACCACTTAAGCTCTTCAAACGAAGAGCTGAGCCTTTGTGACCTCCTTTTTTCGCACACGTGTACCAATAAATAGCTACGGGAATGTTAACAGAAACGCATTTATCACCTTTATGGTGATAAAGAGCGACACGGTGCATTCCTTCAGGATATCCTTGGTTGGCTGCACACTGGTACAACCGCAGAGCTTCAGTAGAGTCTTTAGCTACGACACAACCTTTGTCATACATGCCGGCCAGAAAGCACTGTGCTCCATCCAAGCCTTGTTCTCCTTTATTTCTCGGCGACGCAGCGAGCTGAATTAATCTTAATACTTCTGGATAATTATCCAAAACGATTTCATCTTCATCGTTAAAAAGAATCAATAAGCCAGTCACGTAAGCCCCGTAAAGGCTGCCTCTCTCTAAGCTCTCGTGTGCTAATTCCAACGATCTTTCACGGTCTTTACGGCACCT